>Ga0208508_1000002_pt1 | contig 259351 bp, 237 predicted proteins | sample LakWasMeta1_LOW4_2_FD_183853 | JGI IMG/M metagenome (GOLD analysis project Ga0208508, IMG submission 183853) | Freshwater sediment methanotrophic microbial communities from Lake Washington under simulated oxygen tension - Sediment Metagenome... | ecosystem: Environmental > Aquatic > Freshwater...
TTAATTTTGTAGTCAACCTAATGGCGGGCATTGCTGCCTATTGCCTGTCCGACAACAAGCCCACGCTGTCTCTGACTAAGGTCAATCTCTTGCATTCTGCTTAATGGCTTATCCCGAACTCAGGTTATTTCTTTACCTTGGTCACTTATCGCCGCCAACCGATATTCGCCGACGCCGAACGGGTGGAGCAACTACGACGATCTTTTCGGGAGGTCAAAACAAAACGCCCTTTCGACCTGTTGGCGGCAGTGGTTTTGCCGGATCATCTGCATTGCCTGTGGCGTTTACCGGAAGACGATGCCGATTTTTCTACTCGTTGGCAAATGGTGAAGACCGACTTTTCACGACACGTTCCCGCTCAAACCCGAAAAGGCGGTGCAAAAACCGTTTGGCAGCCGCGTTTTTATGATCATTGCATCCGCGACGAAAACGACTTTCACAAACATTTGGATTACATCCATTACAACCCAGTCAAACATGGCTTGGCGTCCACGCCCGGCGATTGGCCGCATAGCTCTTTTGAGCGTTTTGTCGCGCTTGGTTGGTATCCATACAATTGGGGTGAAATGGTACCTTCCAATATTGAAGACATTGAGTGCGAATAGCCGGAAACGCCGATTCTCGCTGATGCTCGAACCGGCTTATTCCGGCCTACGTTAATTATTTGAATGTCGGTCTGTAGTAAATGCTGCGACTGATGTTTCCGCCTCCACCTAAAGCCTTACGCTTGAGCCCAACAAAGCAATTTGATACTGTGACGCCACCGCTAACATAACTTAAGGAATTTCATCATGATAGGCACCATTACTGCTTTACTGATCTCTTACTGGTTTTACAAGAGCGCCGAAGCGACCGGGAAAAACCCACTTTCCTCAGCTATAGTGGGTTTTCTGTCCTATCTGATCCCCGGCGTTGTTTGGACTTTTGCCGTAACCCCAGGACTACGCGATGCGGTTGAACATAATCCGGGCACATTGTCCGGCTTGTTCGTCAATTATGCCTATATTCTAGTCGGCGTTGCCTGCGCTGTCGGCGTCAAATACATGCATTTCAAGCAGGCTGAATCGTAAAAGCTGTAAGGCGTGAACGTTACCAATTAGACCTTCCAGGTTTTTACTGGAGCCGCCGGGAGCGGCTCCAGTAAAAACCTGGAAGGTCTGCCTATCGGCATGCGTCTCGCCTAACGCCAAGCAAGGGACTGACGGAATGACGACATCCATAACAATATAGTTACAGTTTTTGTCTCAGCAAGCGCCTTTGTTTCGGCAATACGCCTAAATAATACACCGCAAGAAACACTACGCCGATACCGAAAAAGACTTTGGCAAACGGCCTAAAGCTATCGTTGAAAAAAAACTCCCCGATCATCCAGACCGCATTGCCGCATATCCAACTGCTGACGGCTAAATTATGGAACAGGTTGGCGGTGTTTTGCCGTCCCAGCCAGGTAATATGAAAAGCCGCCGCAACTGTCGGCATAATCATGAACAGACCTTCCAGCCGCCATTCCATCAACCAACAGGTATCTTTCAACAGCCATAACACAATATGAAAATTTTCATATCCGCGAAGTTTTGTCTCACTCATCCGGTAAACCTTATTCAGCCCAATTCTTTGCTCTTGCCACGGCTTTAAGCCAATGTTTTTTTAATAATTTAACTTCCTGCGACGACATTGTTCCATGAAATGACTGATCGATACGCCATTTGTCATTAAGCTCGTCGATAGTCCATAACCCGATGGCAATGCCGGCCAGATAAGCCGCTCCCAACGCCGTAGTTTCAAGGTTAGCAGGCCTTACAACTTCAACAGCAGATATATCGGCCTGGAACTGCGCCAGCATATTATTGACTGCCGCGCCGCCATCGATTCGTAGCTGGGTAATCGGACTACCGCTTTCGGTTGAAAACAACTGCAATACATCATCGACCTGAAAGCAAATGCTCTCCAGCGCCGCCCGGGCAAAATGCGCAGAAGTTGTGCCGCGCGTGATGCCAAAGATCGCACCCCGCGCCTGCGAGTCCCAGTGCGGAGCACCCAGGCCGGTCAGCGCCGGTACGAAATAAACTCCGCCATTATCGGCTACGCTTCCGGCAAGCTGTTCGCTGTCCGATGCCTGCTTGAATAACTGCAAGCCGTCGCGTAGCCATTGAATAACCGCCCCTCCGACAAACACGCCGCCTTCAAGCGCATAATGGATTTGATCGCCGATTTTCCAAGCAATGGTGGTTAACAAACCGTTATGCGAAGCAACCCTTTGCAAGCCGGTATTCATCATTAAAAACGACCCGGTGCCGTAAGTGCATTTAGCCATGCCCGCATTGATGCACAACTGGCCGAATAATCCTGCCTGCTGGTCACCGGCAATGGCGGCAATGGGAATGCCTGCCCCTATTACCTGATTACGCGTTTGCCCATAAACCTCGCTGGACGATTTAACGGCAGGCAGCAACGATGCAGGTATATTAAATAACGCCAGCAACTCCTGATCCCACTGCATCGTATCGATGTTAAACAGCAAGGTTCGGGCGGCATTGGAGACATCGGTAATATGCAGCTCGCCATCGGTCAGCTTCCAGACCAGCCATGAATCTATCGTTCCGAAAGCCAATTCCCCGCGCTCGGCTTGTTCGCGCGCGCCCTCGACATGATCCAGCAGCCAGCTGATTTTAGTCGCCGAAAAATAAGCATCAAGCAACAGCCCGGTTTTAGCCCTAACCATCGCTTCCGCTCCGGCCAGTTTCAGCCGGATACAATCATCAGCCGTACGCCTGTCCTGCCACACAATGGCGTTGTAAATCGGCTTACCGGTGCTGCGCTCCCAGATGACCGTTGTCTCGCGCTGATTAGTGATGCCGATGGCCGCAATATCTTCCGGCTGAAGCTGTGCATCCCGCATGACTTGCTGAAAAACCCCGGATTGAGACGCCCAAATTTCCTCGGGATCATGCTCAACCCAGCCCGGATACGGGAAATGTTGCGTAAACGCCTGCTGCGTCATCGCAATCGGGTTAGCCTGCTGATCATAAACAACGCAACGCGAACTGCTGGTGCCTTGATCTATCGCTAAAATATATCGCATCGCTTTCACCTTTGGTTATTTTACTCGAGCCATACCCTGTAAGTTTTTTCAACATCTTCAAAAACAAACAGTTGCTGGGGGATAATGCCGTTAGCGCGAATGGAGTCGCCCAATTGTTTGAGGTCGATTGTTCCTGAATCCATGATGCGTACCAAGACATCTTCAGGAATAAGACGCTCCAAATCCAGTACCGCTTCGGCAGGCATTTTGACCGAAACACGCTGCTCGCCGTTTTCGGTGACACGTACACCCAGCATGGTTGCTTGCTGGTCAAAACTCAAGGTCATAGCTGCCGACTCATGCTTAATCGCCGGCAATTCATAAGTTACGGCCTGCTGAATGAGTTCCGGGCCAATCGCTTGTTGGAGTACAGTCCACCACGGCAGCTTAACATCCAGTTGTCGCAACTGCTGGATTAGTCCCTGAAAAACCCGCATCAGCAAAAACAGGTCGGAAGGTCCGGCAGACCTGAACCACCAGCGATAATCGCCGAGCAAATCGTTCACTTCCCGGCCTAGTTGCCACTGCTCGGGATTAAATGCGTGATTGATTAGAAAAGGCCGGAATAAACTCTGGCATAAGGCGGGCAGTGAGCCGCTGATATAACTCAGTTTTTTGCTGTCAAAACCCAGCGCCGCAAAACAGTCCAGCGGTTTGGTCGGGTTTCGTTCGCGACAACCGACGATCAGCTTGAGCAGCGCCAGCCTTCGTTGTTCGGCTATGGTAATGGTGCAGCCGTAATCGAGCAATGTAACTAACGGCTGACCGTTTTCGTCATGGCTGTAAAAAACGTTACCTGGATGCGGATCGCCATGCACTTCGCCGGCAACAAACAGGCTTTTAAACAGCGTCATCATCAGCGTTTGACCGATAGCTCGGCGGTCCTGTTCAGGCCAACTGCCGACCTTATCGATTAGCACACCCTCCGCCCTGCTTTGCACCAACACGCGTTCGGTGCATAGCTCACTGTATACTCTGGGAACTTTAAGCCCGTGAACCTGAACGGCGCGGCCGAAATAATCCTGTCTTTGGGCTTCCGAGCGGTAATCAAGCTCTCGCTGCATGTTATCGCGCAGGCTTTTTTTATAGCCATCGAGATCAAAGCCCCAGCGATTAACCGGCCCTACGCCGGGCATCAGGCCGAATAACCGCAATTCGGCGTCGACCGCATCGCTAATATCCGGATAGCGAATCTTTACCGCCACCGGGGCGCCGTTTTTAAGTTGAGCAAGATGCACTTGTCCCAGAGAAGCCGCCGCAATAGCTGGATCGATCGAGCGGAAAACGCTTTTGACTTTTTGCCCGAGTTCCTTTTCAAGATGCGGGATCATGGCTTTTAGCGGCAAAGGCTCTATGCCTTCAACGAGTTCCTGAAACGGCGTCGTGCCGTCGTTGCCTGCAAACAGCTGGCCGACTTTCATGGTGATGCCGCGCGCATCGGCAAACAGCTCGGCCAATGCCCGTTTGGCGAGCAGGCGTTCGGTCTCGTCCTGGGTGCGTTGCAGTTTTTTGGCGGCCAGCCCAATGCGAAAAAATTGCAGGGCGCGTTTTGCTGTTTTGAAGATACTCACGGTATTGAGTTACTCCGCAAGCTCTCCGGCAACATAGCCCTCATCAACTGCTGTCAAAACGCAGTTAATCGTCCGATTCTCCACCGATACATCGTCGTTGATCACGCAGCCGACCCGCAGATAATTCGGCGTGTATCCGAACACCCGCTGCTTGCCGTTGTCCAAGGCTTCGCTGTAGCCTTCCCATAACACCGGGAACTCATTACCGACATTGCTTTCAAAAAACTTCAACTTCATTTCTTCAGCCAGCTCATGCAGCTGTCTGCTGCGCTGTTTTTTGACCTCATTGCTTACTTGATCCGGCAAACCTGCGGCCTTGGTGCCTTCCCGTTTCGAATAGGTAAAGATATGGATATGTCCGAAACCGATCTGCTTAATGAAGTTAAAGCTATCCTCCCATTCCTCTTCGGTTTCTCCGGGGAAGCCGACGATAATATCGGTGGTGATATTAAAGTGCGGGATTTGCGCGCGCAACTGGCTGATGATGACTGAAAACTCTTCAGTCTTGCAACGCCTTGCCATACGGCGCAGCACGGTATCCGATCCGCTCTGCAACGGCAGGTGCAGATGCGGCATCAGGCGCGGATTATTGAACAGCTCGAAAAAATCGTCCGGCAATTCCCAAGGCTCAAGTGAGCCCAATCTAAGCCGCGGAATATCGGTTTCCGCCAGAATGGCTTTGATCAAGTCGGACAGATTATTGCCCAAATCGCTGCCGTAACCGCCCAAGTGCACGCCGGTCAAAATGACTTCGGTGATGCCTTGCTGGTGCAGCACATTGATCTCGTCGATGACCGCCTGTACCGGACGGCTGCTTTCTTCGCCGCGCGCGACAGTAACGATGCAGAAGGTACAGCGGTAACGGCAGCCGTCCTGCACTTTCACAAATGCACGCTGCCTGCCGCGGGTAAACAGCGATATTTCCCCCGGCTCGGTGGACAGCACGGGCATGCTGTCCATGTTCAGCTCAGTCAGGGTTTTTTCGACCAATTGATCCTTGTCCTTGTTGCTGACTATCAAATCGACGCCCAGCAACGACGCGGCTTCATCTTCATTCAAGGTCGCGTAGCAGCCGCTGACAACCAGCTTGGCTTGCGGATTATCGCGATGGATGCGCCGTATCAGCTGGCGCGATTTTCTGGCGGCATCCTGGGTCACCGCGCAGGAATTAATCACGATAAGCTGGGCAGTTTCGGCTTGCTTGGTGATTTGATGGCCGGACTTTTGAAAAGCCTGAGCCCAAGTTTCCAGCTCCGCCTCGTTAAGGCGGCAGCCGAGTGTTTTAAGATGAACTTTCATTGAGAAATAATGATAAAAATTAGAATACGGATGGCGCGGATAAAACCGAGCTTTTTCATAAAAATTTTATAGGCACAAGGCGGAAGGCAAAGGGCAAAGGATAGTTTTTTCGCCTTGTGCCTTTAGCCAAAAAACCAATAAGCAACAAATATAGAGGCCACAACGCCCGCAAAGTCGGCTATTATCCCACAGGCTGCGGCATGGCGAATATGTTTGATGCCGACCGAGCCGAAGTAAATCGCCAGCACATAAAAGGTGGTTTCAGTGCTGCCTTGCACGATTGACGACAAACGCCCGGCAAACGAATCCGCGCCCAGGGTCTTCATGGTGTCTATCATCATCGCCCTGGCCCCGCTGCCGCTGAACGGCTTGATTAATGCGGTGGGCAGCGCATCGACAAAACGGTCGTCGAGCATGAAGTAATGCACCGCGGCTCTCGCCAAGTCGGCCAGTAAATCCAGCGCGCCGCTGGCCCTGAACACGCCGATCGCAACCAGCATAGCGACCAAATAAGGGATGATAGTAATCGCTGTCTGAAAGCCTTCCTTGGCACCTTCAATAAAAGCTTCGTAAGCGTTAATCTCCTTATTGATAGCCCCGAGAATAAAAGTAATGACCAGCGAGAACAAGATGAAATTGCTGATAAGCGCCGACTGCTCGAGCATCTGCTGCTGCGGCAGGCTTGAAAAATATGCCAGTATACCGCCGACGGCCAAGGTAAAGCCGCCCAGGTAAATCATGATCACCTTGTCCAACAGATTGATTTTTTGCACAAAGGCAACCGCAAGCAAACCCGCCAGCGTGGACATATAGGTAGCTATCAGGATCGGGATGAATACGTCGGTCGGGTTCACAGCCCCTAGTTGGGCGCGGTAGGTAAAAATCGTCACCGGAAACAATGTGATGCTTGAGGTGTTGATCACCAGAAACAGGATTTGCGCATTGCTCGCGGTTTCGGGATTGGGGTTGAGTGCTTGTAATTCCTGCATCGCCTTGATGCCCAACGGAGTGGCCGCATTGTCCAGCCCCAGCGCATTAGCGGAAATATTCATCACAATGGCGCCTAAAGCCGGATGGCCCTTGGGTACATCGGGCATTAACCGGCTGAATAACGGCGTCAGACCTTGGGTTAATAACAGGATAAAACCGCTCTTTTCGCCGATGCGCATAATACCCAGCCATAAGGCGAGTACGCCGGTCAGCCCCAGGGATATTTCAAAAGCCGATTTCGACAATGCAAACATGGCTGCCATGATTTGCGCAAAAACCTGCTGGTCGCCCAAGAAAACCAGTTTGAACAGAGCGGTGCAAAAAGCGGCGAGAAAAAAGCTTATCCAGATGATGTTAAGCACGATAGGAATGTGGTCAAGTATTAAGGTCAATAAAAAGGATTTTTTACCGCTAAGCCAAACAGCACGAGGTTTTCAGTTTGAAACTAGCGGCCTATACATGCCCTTCCAGAACGCACAGCAATCCGCGCAGTATCAAATCGGGATCAACGGTGGATACGGTATTCAGTTGACCGGCGATAAGTTCCGCATCGCCGCCGGTTAAAACCAGCCGCATGCCGGAGGGTTGCTGTGCCAGCACATGTTCGATCAAGCCGATGGCAGCCATTAAGGTACCGCTGTAGATTGCAGCCTCGGTTGAATCAGCCAGACCGCATGCGTAGCTTGCGCTGCTAACAGGCAGCGCCTCCGTTCCTTGTCCCAGCGATTGTTTCATCAGCGTCAGGCCGGGGCTGATCAGGCCGCCTTGATGCTTGCCGTCGGCATCGATTAAATCCACGGTAATGGCCGTTCCGCAATCGACTATGCAGGCCGGAGCTTGATATTGCTGCCAAACGGCAACCAGCGCCAGCCAGCGGTCAACGCCCAGCTTTCCCGGCTGTTGGTAAGCATTGGTCACGCCAAACGCCTGCGCTTGGGATTTAACCACGACAATATCCACATCAAGCCACAGTTCAAGCGCTACGGTTTGGACCAGTTCGAGCAAGCGGTTTGCGCTGACGCAGGAAACAGCAAGACGTCTGGGGCGAGCGATATCTTTCCAGAGTTCAATCAGTTCCTGACGGTTAATCCGGGTATTCAATAGGGATCGGCCGGTGATGATCTGGCCGCCTTTCGCGCCTCCCCACTTTAGGCGGGTATTGCCCATATCGATCAGCAGATTCATGGCTCGGCAACTGCTCCATGCGTTGCTCTACCTCCTGCATCCATGCAGTCGTGCGTCGATCCGCTAAAACTGACTTCGCCGGAGGCAAAGGTTTGCACATTGCCGTCAGGTCGTTCGATCAACAACATGCCGTTGTCGTCGATGCCTTGCACGATGCCTTCAAATTGTTGTTGACCGATAAACAAGGTTGCAGATTTGCCCGACAGGCAATCATAGCTCCGCCATTCATCAAGATAGGCCTGAATGCCGGTATTTTCATAGTCGGCAATGACCGGCAGAAGGTGGTTTAACAGGATGCCGGCCAATTGGTTTCTGGACAGCCGGCTTTGCCCGGTTATTTTAGTTAAGTCGGTCCAGGCTTGGGTGATGCTTTCGGCCTGGGTTTCCGGTAAAAACAAATTCAATCCCAGTCCGATGACCGCACTGCACGGGCCGTCCGTCTCGCCCGAGACTTCCACCAGGATGCCGCCCAGTTTTTTGCCCTGGCTGTAAATATCATTAGGCCATTTAAGGCCGATATCGCCGATTTGATGCTGATTTAAAGCTCTGATAACCGCCACGCCGATAGCCAGACTCAAGCCTGAAATAGCGGCAGGGCCTTGCTGAAATCGCCAGAGTATTGACAGGTAAATATTGCTGCCGTAAGGCGAAACCCATTGCCGCCCTCGCCTGCCTTTGCCGGCCGTTTGGTGCTCCGCAAAACACACAGAACCGGAAAGCCCGTTATTTTGCGAACGCTCCACTAAATAACGGTTAGTGGAATCGATTTGATCGTGAATTTCAAACGATGAAATTAATGCGCCGGCTTGGTCGTTTACAACTCCATTGATTTTTGACGCCTCCAGCAACTCCAACGCGTTATCCAACCGGTAACCTTTACCGCTGACTGCCGAGTGTTGCAGACCCAATTCAGCCAAGCCGCTCAGCTGTTTCCAGATTGCCGAACGGCTGATGCCGAGCATATCGGCTAATTCAGTGCCGGAATGAAACTCACCGTCAGCCAATAGCGTAAGAATTTTTTTTTGTTTATCGGAAATATTCACAAGCTCTCATCATTCATTGCTATCTTGTTTTTTGTCCCTGATCTGTTGCAACTGCTCTTTAACCACATACTTAATCAACATTTCCCGGTCTTCCTCTTTCATGTTAATAAAATTAACACCGACAAAATATGGATAACGGCTGTCGACTGAGAGACCATTTTGACGATGAATAACCCGGCCGTAGGTCACAATAACCCTCATGCAGGAGGTCAGCAGTATTTTGATTTCCATATAATCGCCTTCTTGAAGCGCTTCTTCGCAGCCAAAAGCGATGCCGGTTGCGCTGATATTAACTTTGCGGCTGTCGTCTTCCTTAACTTGCAGGCCCTGCATGGTAATAGCCTGAGCCAGAAGATCGATTTTTGTATCGATTAACCTTAAATAATCCGCAACTTCCGGCAAGATTTTGTCCAGCCTGTGCAACAACATTGACGATTCCTGCGATACCGTTTCAAGCGCGGTAGACAGTGAACAGCTATTCAAGATATTGTCTGAAACATGGTGCGGCTCGTGCACCTGCTTTTCATCTATCTTTTTATAAAACAGATTAACTTCATCATCAATTCGAAAAAAACCTCGTCGCTCTTCAGTTTTTGTCATGTTGACCTTATCCATAGCCTTTGAACTTTTATTGCCATGATTGAGTTTAGGGGCAGCCTGATAGAACGATTTCATTCACTGCAAGGCTGAATCTGTTTATCCACAAATAAAACGCTACAAAGCTAGCCTGAAAAAACGTTCGGTTCTGCCTGATAGCTGAGGTTTTTAAAAGAATTTAAGCAGTTTACCCTGCAAAATTAGTCAAATTATACGTCAAACAGCATGATTGTTTTATCTTTTGGCACAAATGCTTAAGGCGCATTTTCCAAGTCTTTCAAGCATTGCAGCATGTTTTTCATATGCGAGCCATGCCAATAGATATTTTGACAATCGGCGCATTGCAGAAAATCTTGATAATAAAGCCTCGTCTTGGGCTCAAGACGATCCCAAACGTCCGCTTTAGCGACCGACTCTAGGATGCCGTTGCAAATCAGGCACCGAGTAAAAGGATGAATCAAGCCGTACAGATCGAAGCGGCGCAGGACTTCATTGGCCTGGGCTTCTACATCAACCGCACGCACCCAATAGCCGTGTTCAATTTGCTTGTGATACAGAAGCCGCCGGTCACGCGTCAGCACAATACGCCGATCGTTGACTGCGCTTTTTACGATTTCGGCATCTTGATAATCGTTACGATAAAGACTATCAAAGCCTAGCAAACGCATGCGCTTGGCGAGTTTGCCTAAGTTCACATCCAAAACGAAGCGAGGATTACGCAAAGGCTTTTCGCGCAGCTTGACTAAAGGAGTGATGTCCAGAGCTTCAAAAACCGGATAGACTGCGACCCGATCCCCGGCTTGCAGTTGATAATCGAACCCGACCGACTGGCCGTTGACGACAATCAAGTCTACCTCGGTGTGAGGCACTCCGAAAACTTCTATGGGGTCCTTAATGCCCGGATGACCGCTGAAACGATAGAGATGGGTTCGCTTGCGCTGTTCGGGAGAAAGAAAATCGTTCAATTCTTCGTAGAAACGAAACTCTGCCGTGCATTTTTCATTCATGGTCCGCCTGCCAATAATAACAACCTTTGGCGAACAGTAGGAAATTCAGGGGAGTAAGTCAATTTCCTGATATTTTTGGATACAAATCATTGGGGATGGACTCGATTGATATTAGCCAATCAATGCTGATCAACTGCTTTCAACCGAGCCTCCTCTGCTTAGTATTTATTCAAAATAATCCCATGGATACTCAGGCTGTAGTATGGGTTGAAAACCAGCCGGGACCGGAAAAGGCGCGGAGAGAAATTCATAAACGCCAACCAGTTCACGGCTTACAAACATCCCCAAGCCAGTAGCAAGACCAATCGGAAAACCAACCGCCCCTTTAGCCTTCGTTTCCTTAACAATATTGCCCGGTATTTCAAGAAAACCAGTAGTCATGGCTGCCAAACCTCTACCGAATTTCTGCGCCGAGGTATGCGATGTTGCTTTATGCGCGTAAGCATTGGGAAACGAAAATAATGCAAAAACCGTAAAAGCTGCCAATATGTAAATACGTAATTTTTTCATGTGCCACTCTCCGTTATTATGCTTAAATGAAAAATAATAGCTTAACCCATGATAAAAGTAACAATAAATGAACTTTTGCGGTTCAGTTTGAATATGTAAGGATAAGAATCGCCAAAAATTATTCAGGGAAAATGAATCTGTACCGATGTGTCGGCCGCAATGGCATTTCCAATATTCATGACAACGGACTGAGGTATCAGCAGGGGTTAAAAAAATTGCTGTTTTTAATTAATCAGGCCGAAAAATTGCAACTTTCAGGCGTTAATTGAAAAGATCAAACCACCGATGCTAAGCCGAATGACCGGCTGAAACGGGCTAATTTTTTATTGGATTGATTATGTCTGATTTGTTGATTTTCTTGCGCCATTAAACCTGTAGGCCGAAATAAGCCTGCTCTTGCATTCGCTAGCATAAGCTTATTTCGGCTACGCCGAGCAAGAAGGCTTACTCCTTTGATATTGTGAGCTTTCCGCGGTATCCTGAACCAATCGGACGATGGGTTACCCATCCGTCTCCCTCATCCCTTCTATCATGGAGGGCCGATATGTACTTCGCTTAGGCCTTTAAAATGACAGATTGGACCATAGACCGGGAGGCGCAACTCGCCTATTCCTACGAACGTTTCGCACAAGCTAAAGTCTTTGTGTTTGATAAATGGTGCGAGTGGGCTGCCGAGCGGCATGCGCTTCCGCCAGCCGATCTCTCTGGATCATGCAAATATGGCAGCTTGTTCATGAACCGGGTCTTCGGCGGATCAATCTGCGGCCACTATGAACACCAATACAATATCATCGGTGGGCGAATAGTCGATCTCAGCCACGATGCCATTGATGTCGGCAGAATCAAAAATCCTTACCTTCACGAACCCGACTTTTTCGCCATCCCGGAAAAGCAGGCTTCGTTGAATGGCTGCCTGCCTCGCGTCGAACGCTGGGTTACCCAATTCATGGCGGAAATTGAAAGCTTGTAGGCAGGGAGCAAGTCGGTATGAGCAATAGCGAGAATCGGCGTGTCCGTTTTTATTAAACCACTACAGACGACTGAATAGCAACCAGGTAGACCTGTTCAGTAACTCGTCAGCTAAGTTAACACAATAAGGAGCGAACGATGACAGAAGAACAACTCATCGAAGCATTGAACGGAACAACACAAGGCATTAGAGCAGCTGTAGAACAACATACCATCACACCACAGCAAATCTACTGCCTGCTCAACATCCTGATCCAACAACTTCCGCTAACGTCACAAGCCCGGCACTCCGATGCCAACAGTCAGGCACAGCCAATACTAAGCCATGCTCAGCACCAAGCTGAAGCCAAAGACCCTATTTTCCACCCACGCCGAAAATCACTCTTCCTCACCCGCGCGTTTTTTTTCGAAAAAGATTTTTTTGAAATAAATTTTGAAACGATGGTATTGCCGGTGTGGCGAAATTGCTAGGTAACTAGCGAAGAGAAATAAAAATTGAAAGGGCGTTTGTTGTGTTGAATTGATCTGACGATTAATGACGGCTTTCAACTGCCGATTTTCGCCAAATTTTATTTTGAATTATGATTTTTTGCTTTAAAATCAATTACCTGTGTGGCGGAGAGTGAGGGATTCGAACCCTCGATGGGAGATAAAGCCCATACTCCCTTAGCAGGGGAGCGCCTTCGGCCTCTCGGCCAACTCTCCAAACAGATATCATATCTCTTTAAGCTACTGCCTTGTATCAAGAGATAGTTTCGAGAGGATGCCTCTCAAAAAACAGTATAAGTCCCTTTAGCCAACGGTGTTAAGGTGCAAAGATTAGCAACTTCACATCTTGTCAGCTCGTAGGTGCCTTATAGCACCCGGTAAAATCGCTGCTACGATTTTACTCTTCAGATCCGGTCAAACCAGCTGAGCCGTTCTGTTCTTTCTTGATCCTTTCGTAGATCTCTTCCCTATGGACTGAGACCTCTTTTGGTGCATTAACACCTATGCGAACCTGATTTCCTTTAACTCCGAGAACAGTGACTGTAACTTCATCACCGATCATCAAAGTCTCCCCTACCCGACGAGTCAAGATAAGCATGGCTACTCCCTATATATGTTAAAAACGAACTGTTCTTAAACAGCATCCAACCAAGTCGCACCAGTATAACAGTTTTTTTTTATAAATAAAGCCTAAGATTCTATTTCTTGATCTAAATTAAATGCAGCGTGTAATGCCCTGACTGCAAGCTCTAGATATTTTTCATCGACTACGACCGATATTTTGATCTCGGACGTTGAAATCATTCGGATATTAATGCCTTCGTCAGCCAATGTTTTAAACATAGTGCTGGCTATACCGGCATGAGAACGCATGCCCACACCCACGATCGATACCTTGACGATAGTGTCATCACCGGTGACATTTCTAGCGCCCAGTTCGGCGCAGGTTTTATCCAGCAGGGCTTTAGCCCGCTGATAGTCATTCCGATGCACTGTAAAAGTAAAGTCAGTGGTCGCGTCATCAGCGATATTCTGGATAATCATGTCAATTTCAATATTGGCATCGGCAATCGGCCCCAGAATTTTAAACGCCACACCCGGCAAATCAGGCACGCCGGTGATGGTTAATTTGGCCTCATCCCGATTAAACGCGATTCCTGAAACTAAAGCACTTTCCACTTGTGATTCCTCGTAGGTAATGAGCGTACCCTTACCTTCTTTAAATGATGATAATACGCGTAACGCAACGTTATATTTGCCGGCAAATTCTACCGATCTGATCTGTAATACTTTCGAGCCCAGACTGGCCATTTCCAGCATTTCCTCGAAAGTGATTTTATCCAGCCTGCGGGCTTTCGGTTCCACTCTGGGATCGGTGGTGTAAACCCCGTCAACATCGGTATAGATATGGCATTCATCGGCTTTTAAAGCTGCCGCCAACGCCACAGCGGTAGTATCGGAGCCGCCGCGTCCCAAGGTGGTGATATTGCCGTGCTCATCGACCCCCTGAAACCCTGCAACCACCACCACCTTGCCTTCATTAAGGTGAGCCCGGATGCGCGCATCGTCAATCTCGCGAATTCTCGCCTTGGTATGACTGCTATCGGTCAGAATTTTTACCTGACTGCCGGTATAAGAGCAGGCATCGCAGCCCAGTTCATGCAAAGCCATGCTTAACAGCGAAACGGTAACCTGTTCACCGGTTGACAACAGCACATCCATTTCCCGCTCATTAGGATGCTGTTGCATCTCTTTTGCCAATGCAACCAAGCGATTAGTTTCACCGCTCATTGCCGAAACTACGACGACGATTTGATCACCCAAGTCATGGGCTTGTTTAACTTTTTCGGCGACCGCTTTAATGCGCTCGACATTGCCTACCGAGGTACCGCCAAATTTATATACATATAATGCCATTTAATAAATCCTTCTTACGCGCCAAGTTGCGTTTGGATCCAGGCCGGAACCTGAGCCAATGCGTCAGCCAAGCCGGACGGATTATTGCCTCCGGCCTGAGCCATGTCGGGCCTGCCGCCGCCTTTTCCGCCGACTTGAGTGGCGACAAAATTTACCAAATCTCCGGCTTTTATCCGTCCCATTTGGTCTTTAGTCACACCGGCAATCAAGCTGACTTTATCACCATCAACGACTGCCAACACAATCGCGGCGCTGCCTAACTTGTTTTTTAACTGATCGACCAACTCTTTCAGTGACTTGGGATCGACACCCTCCAGCTTGACCGCCAGCACTTTGATGCCGCCTACATCAACAGCCTGAGCACCTAGCTCATCGCCTGCCGAACTGGCAAGTTTCGCATTCAAGCGTTCCAGCTGTTTTTCCAACAGTCGGTTTTTCTCCATCAGCTGTTCGACTTTTTCAGCCGCTTTTTCCGGGGCACTTTTTACCAAGCCGGCGATATCTGCAAGCGCCTGATCGCGACTGAGTATCCAATCGAAACAAGCGCCGCCTGTCACCGCTTCAATGCGCCTTATGCCTGCTGCAACACCGGTTTCATTAACGATTTTAAAACAGCCGATATCCCCTGCCCGTTCAACGTGCGTACCGCCGCAAAGCTCGGTCGAGAATTCGCCGATTTTCAGCACCCTGACTTCATCGCCGTATTTCTCGCCGAATAGCGCCATTGCCCCGGCTTTGACTGCCTCGTCTTTTGCCATGATCTGCGCGTCAACAGGGTTATTAGCCCGAATCTGCTCATTAACGATTCGCTCAACGGTGCTGATTTCAGCCGCCGTGACCGGTTCAAAATGCGAAAAGTCGAAGCGTAGTCGCTCGGGATTAACCAACGACCCCTTCTGCGCGACATGATCGCCCAAAACCTGCCTTAGTGCGGCGTGCAGCAAATGGGTTGCCGAATGGTTAAGCTCGGTTGCCTTTCTGTCCGCTGTGCTGACACGGGCATCGCATAACTGACCTTTAGTCAAGGTTCCGGCAAGTAATTTGCCTTTATGCAGGAATAGGTTTCCGCCCTGTTTTTGAGTGTCGGTGACTTCAAATACCGCACCATCCGCTTCAATTTTGCCGCAATCGCCGACTTGGCCGCCGGACTCGGCATAGAATGGCGTTTTATCTAAAATAACAATGCCTTCATCGCCATCGTCCAGACTGTCTACCGGTTGGCCTTTTTTGTAAAGACCGATGATATGCACTTGGTCATCCAGAAGGTTGTAACCGGTGAATTCGGTTTGCGCATCAAGTTTTATATCCTGATCGTAGTCAGCGCCAAAACTGCTGGCAGACCTCGCTCTTTCCCGCTGAGCCGACATGGCCGTTTCAAATCCGGCGTGGTCGACAGTCAGATTATTTTCACGGGCAAAATCGGCGGTTAAATCGACCGGAAAGCCATAGGTATCGTAAAGCTGGAATACGGTATCGCCTGGAATAACCGAGCCTTCCATTTTGGCGACGCAGGCTTCCAGAATTTTCATACCTTGGTCCAGGGTTTCGGCAAAACGCTCCTCTTCTTTTTTCAGCACGCGCTCAACTTGCTCTTGCGCGGTTTTAAGTTCGGGATAGGCTTCGCCCATTTCCTCAGCCAGCGGCGCGACTAATTTATAGAAGAATACATCGCGGATACCCAAACGATAGCCGTGCCGGATCGCGCGGCGAATGATGCGGCGCAGCACATAACCGCGCCCTTCATTGGACGGCATTACGCCATCCGCTACCAAGAATGCGCAAGAACGGATGTGATCGGCAATCACACGTAACGAACTTAAGGTCAAATCGTCAGTACCAGCTAATGCCGCTGCCGCTTTCAACAATTTTTGGAACAAATCGATTTCATAATTGCTATGCACACCCTGCAACACTGCCGCGATGCGCTCCAGGCCCATGCCGGTGTCGACTGAAGGTTTTGGCAACGGGGTTAACGAACCATCTGCGGATCGGTCATATTGCATGAATACCAGGTTCCAGATTTCGATATATCTGTCGCCGTCTTCATCCGGCGATCCCGGAGGGCCTCCGGCAATGTCCGCGCCGTGATCGTAAAATATTTCGGTGCAAGGTCCGCATGGCCCCACATCGCCCATCGACCAGAAATTATCCTTGGCTCCGATTCTTGAAAATCGCTCAGCAGAAATGCCGACATCGTCCAGCCAGATTTTTTCCGCTTCCGAGTCTTCGTCAAAAACGGTGATCCATAATTTTTCCGGCGGAATTTCCAGCTCCTTGGTTAAAAAGTCCCAAGCGTAATGAATCGCTTCTTTTTTAAAATAATCGCCAAAGCTGAAATTACCCAGCATTTCAAAAAAAGTATGATGCCTAGCGGTATAGCCGACGTTTTCCAAATCGTTATGCTTACCGCCCGCCCGAACGCAACGCTGACTGGTCGCGGCCCTGTTGTAGTCGCGATGATCGCGGCCTAAAAACACATCCTTAAACTGCACCATACCGGCATTGGTGAACAATAAGGTCGGATCATTGCCCGGAATCAGTGAACTTGAAGGCTGAATGGAATGTCCTCGCTCGCGAAAGAATTCCAGAAAGGCGGTGCGCAACTGGGCGCTAGTCATCTTTTTCATAATAAATAAATGCTTTTAAAAAATCGGGTTGCACTAAGCCCTCTCCAGCGGGAGAGGGTTGGGCGAGGGGGAATCAATACAGGAAAAAAACTTATTTCCACCCCCCTCATCCCAGCCTTCTCCCTGAGGGAGAAGGAGCTTACATTCTTAAGTCAGCAGTATTGCGACGCTAAACCTATTCAAAACCTAGAGAAATCTAATATTCAACTCATCAAATAAGGCACTAATCATTGTGCCTGAAAAACCGCGCTGCAATAAAAAACGGCTGCGTTTTGCCCATTCATTGCGATCCAGCACTGCGTCATGGGGATATTTTTTGCTGTAAACCTGCTGCAACAGATCCATCCAGCTACCGGCCTCTTCCCGCACGATGCTTTCAAGATCAAACACCGCTATACCGTTTTGTTTGAGCTCCTGCTTCACACGTATAGGCCCATAACCTTTCCGGATACGGAACCGGGCGTAGTTTTCCGCATACCTTAAATCATCTTGCCAGCCTTGCTCGGCCAACTCGTCAATGACGGGCTGAACCTCATCCTTGCTAAAACCTCTTAAAGCCATTTTGTTCAGCAATTCCTGCTGACTATGCTCTCTTCGTGCCAGTAGCCGAAGACAAATCTCTTCGACTTCTTTGGCAACGGGAGACTCTTCGCCTTTGCTTGCCTCACTCAAAGCAAACTACTCGTCCTCATCAACCCCAAGCGCTTCAATAACAGGAGCGACTTTTTTGCCGAAAGCCTCAGCCCTTATTTTTGCTTCAAGTTCCTTGGCTTTTTCAGGATGATCTTTCAAGAATGCCTTTGCATTATCTTTGCCTTGGCCGATCTTTTCATCACCGTAACTGTACCAAGAACCTGATTTCTGAATAAAACCGTAATTCACGCCCAGATCAACCAGCTCGCCCAGAAAGGAAATACCTTCACCGTATAAAATCTCGAACTCGGCCTGCTTAAACGGCGGCGCCACTTTATTCTTGACAACTTTCACACGGGTTTCATTGCCGATAACTTCTTCGCCCTTTTTAATGGAGCCGATACGACGAATATCCAAACGCACCGAAGCATAAAACTTAAGCGCATTACCGCCGGTGGTGGTTTCCGGACTACCGAACATCACACCGATTTTCATCCGGATCTGGTTAATAAAAATAACCAAGGTATTGGAACGCTTGATATTGCCGGTCAATTTCCGTAAAGCCTGTGACATCAAACGCGCCTGCAAACCCATATGGGAGTCGCCCATATCACCTTCAATCTCGGCTTTGGGCGTTAACGCCGCCACCGAATCGACCACGACCACATCAACCGCACCGGAACGTACCAGCATGTCGGTAATTTCCAGCGCCTGTTCACCGGTATCCGGCTGGGAAACCAGCAAGTCATCGACATTAACGCCGATTTTTTCGGCATAGCTGGGATCTAAAGCATGTTCCGCATCAACAAACGCCGCAGTGCCGCCAAGTTTTTGCATTTCGGCAATCACCTGTAACGTCAACGTCGTTTTACCGGATGATTCAGGACCGTAGATTTCAATAACGCGACCGCGAGGCAAACCGCCGCAGCCCAGCGCAATATCCAAGCCTAAAGAACCTGTAGATACCACATCGATGTCACGTGAAGCAGCCACATCGCCCATGCGCATTACAGAACCCTTGCCGAACTGTTTTTCTATCTGCATCAGCGCTGCGCCTAGCGCTTTCTTTTTATTCTCATCCATTATGTAGTCCTCTTTACGCCCTGCGGCTATGTCGGTTAAAAAGAAATATCGCCAAAATCAAATCGTCTATTATCACATACAGACAGGGCTTCGGATAGTGTTGTTTTTCTGCAAAAACTCAAGCGCATCAACCATTACATCGTCAGAAATAAACTCCTGGCAAAAATTTCTCTTATTTTTAAGCCGCATAGCTGCACAATCCATTGTTCGCAACTCACTCTTTATGAAAACCTGTAATAAAGCCGTCAAGCTGAACTATTTCAATAATCAATAGATCACTGTATTCTATATAGTAACTAATGTTATGCAATCATCGTTCCTAATGCTCAGATAGTACTGAGCGGATCGTCTACAACGCCATTTTCACGGTTTCCATGGGAGCCGTACCCTAAACTAAAAGTTGGAATCTATTAAATAATGACTAGCGAATCCCTCCGCCCTTCCTGGAAAAGTTATCTTGAGTTATGCAAACCCAAAGTGGTTGCCCTGATCGTTTTTACGGCTATTGCGGGAATGTTGCTGGCCGTTCCGGGAATGCCGCCCGTCGACCTGTTTATCTACAGCAGCTTGGGCATTGCGCTAGCCGCTGCCTCGGCCGCCGCAATTAACCATTATATTGATCGTGAAGCCGATGCGCTGATGGATCGCAATAAGCACCGCCCTTTGCCCAAAGGCGAATTGAGCTCTACCAACGTCATCACTTTTGCGGCGGTTTTGGGCGTTGTCTCGATGGCGTTGCTGATCGTTATGGTTAATGCTCTAACCGCATTGCTGACTTTCTTGTCGGCGCTGGGTTACGCGATTATTTATACGGTCTACCTTAAGCGCATGACCCCGCAAAACATCGTTATTGCCGGCGCGTTCGGAGCCACGCCGCCGATGTTGGGCTGGTGCGCAATGACCGGGGAATTGCACCCTTACTCGCTGCTGCTGTTTTTGATTATTTTCGCCTGGACGCCGCCGCATTTCTGGCCGCTGTCTATCGCCAAGCGCAAAGAGTTCGCCAAAGTCGGCATACCGATGCTGCCGGTCACGCACGGTGTGGAATATACCCGACTGCATATTCTGCTGTATTCCTTCCTGCTGTTCATAGTTACCCTGCTGCCCTATCTGACTGGCATGAGCGGCCTGATTTATTTGTCTGCTGTAGTACCGTTAGGGCTCGGCTTTATTTATTTCGCCGTTTTGATGATGCGCCGGAAAGATGACAAAACCGCGATGCGAACTTTCTTTTATTCGCTGATGTATTTGACCGTCCTGTTTGCCGCCTTGTTAGTCGACCATTATTTTAAATTTACCTTATGACATTCACTCATCACGAACAAACGCCATATCCGGAACATCCGTTCGCGGAATACATCCGTATCCTGGGCAAAGGCAAAAAAGGTTCAAGACCATTAACCCAGGATGAAGCTTACCGTGCGATGCACATGATCCTGACCGATCAGGTACTGCCGATCCAGCTCGGCGCGTTCCTGATGTTGATGCGCGTCAAGGAAGAAACGCCGGAGGAATTGGCCGGCTTCGCACAGGCGGCGCGGGAGTCGTTTGATATTGCCGACAATGCCGTAAAAGTCGACCTGGATTGGTCGTCTTATGCTGGAAAGCGTCGGCATTTGCCCTGGTTTTTGCTGTCGGCCTTGCTACTGGCCGAAAACGGCATCACCGTCTTTATGCACGGCGCCAGCGGCCATACCGCCGGTAGGCTGTACACCGAAAACATGCTGGGTTATTTAGGGCTTAAATGCGCAAGCTCTATTGAAGAGGCCAAACAGCAACTTGAACATCAGCATTTCAGCTATCTGTCATTGGAGCGTTTTTGCCCCAAACTACATGACATTATCGAACTGCGCCCGATACTGGGCTTGCGCTCACCGGTTCATACCTTGGTGCGTTTATTAAATCCATTTAATGCGAAATACAGCATTCAAGGCATCTTTCATCCCGGCTATCGTCCCGTGCATCAGCAAGCCGCAGCCCTGTTAAACCAACCGCATATGGCGGTATTAAAAGGCGAAGGCGGCGAGACTGAACGCAACCCCGATATGGAATGCTTGGTGCAAAGCGTACACAACTGTGAACTATCCGACGAAAACTGGCCGGCTTTATTTGAACGCCGCCATGTTAAACCTGAACTGCTAGAACCCGAGCAATTGGCATTAATCTGGCAGGGAAAAATGGAAGACGAGTTTGCACAAGCTTCCATCATAGGTACGGCTGCGATTGCGCTTAAGTTGCTTGGCAAGGCTGAAACGCAGGAACAGGCTCAGCAGTTGGCGACGGATTATTGGTCGGGGCGGGATAAGCTAAAATATGCAGGCGTTTAGATTTATGGACATAGATGGCAAATAACAGATTGCTAGGTATGCTGTGCGTACCATTGACATGCCGTAGGTACGCACAGAGTACCCTACACGGCTAAAAAGAGTAACCATGATTAACAGCATCCCAAAACCCAAAGTTTTAATTATTCGTAATAAAGGTAAGCTAATCATCGTGCTTTTTAGCTGTATTGCCTTCATACCACTTTACATAAATGGGATAACCGAACAAGCTATTCGTGAGTGTAGTCTTATTTTTCAACTGTTAGGCATTAGCACTATAATTTTGGGTATCCATGAGACAAGAAAATCCTTTGATCATCCGCCGCTAATAGACATAAACAAATGTATAAATAAATATATAAACAAAGCGAAAGCTTTGCTAGGCATTCGACACAACTATAAAGAATATATAGGCACTTCTAATGCTCAATATGCATAGATGAGTTATTTGTAGGATTCGCCGCTAGACAATCCAACGCAACTGCGACAAGCATCCTTAAAGGAGAAAAAACATGCAAACCGCTAAACAAGCCGCAAAACAGATTATTGATCATGTTTCTGACCAGGCAACGTGGGATGACATCATGTATAAACTGTATGCCAAACAGAAAATTGAAAAAGGACTGAGCGCTATTGAAGAAGGTCGCGTTCTATCCAACAAGGATGCTAAAAAACGGCTCTTGGGCAATGAGAGTTAACTGAACAGAACCGGCACTAGAGGATTTAGAAGCGATTCAGGCTTATATCGCCAAAGACTCCAGCTTTTATGCCCGCCAATTTATTGAGCGTATTTTTGTGCCTCAACAAAACTGGAAACTTTTCCCGACATAGGTCGACGAGTACCGGAAGCCGAAGAAAGAACCGATATTCGAGAATTGATTTTCCAAGGCTACCGCATTATCTATCTGACTCAGCCAGAGCTCATTACTATTATCGCCGTCATTCATGGCAGCCGGGATTTAGCCGGAATGGAAGATAAGCCTTGGTAGTTCTGTAGCAACACTCTGACCAAAAATTACCGGTCGAACAAAATATGCAGGCGATTAACCTTTGACTATCAAACCAATGCTTTCTCTACTGCTGACCTACTTATTATTCCTCCTGATCGTTTTTCTATTTCAGCAAAAACTGATCTATTTCCCCGATACCTATTCGCTTGCAGAACAACAGCAGCTGGCCGGTCAAGCCAACCTGAAGCTCTGGCCGTCAACGGGTGATTATCGGGGTTTGGTTTCTAAGATATCCCCAACGACCGGCAAGGGCACGGTCATCGTTTTTCACGGCAATGCGGGCTCGGCAACCGACCGGACTTATTATCGGGACGCCTTGGAAAGGCTCGGTTACCGAGTGATTCTGGCCGAATATCCGGGTTATGCGGCCAGAAGCGGTGATCTATCGGAGCAGGTGTTGGTTGCCGATGGCATCCAGACTACTAAACAGGCCTTGAACGATTTTGACGAGCCCATTTTCCTGTGGGGCGAGTCGCTCGGCGGAGGCGTGGCCTCTGGCATTATACAGAGCGGACAGGTTCCGGTTAAAGGCATAATTCTGGTCACGCCGTTTACCAGCATGACCGATGTTGCCCAACATCATTACTGGTTTTTACTGGCCAAATGGCTGATCCGCGATAAATTCGACAACGTCAAGAATCTGCAAAATTACCGAGGAAGCACTGCGGTTCTGGTCGCGGAAAAAGATGAAATCATTCCAGCCAAATACAGCTTGAAGCTTTTTGAATCACTGCCCCATCCCAAAAAACTTTGGACATTTAAGGGGGCGAGCCATAACACCCTGCCACTGGCTGAGGAACTGCCCTGGTGGCAAGAGGTTATGCAGTTTGTCAGCGGGCGAAACGGGGTATCCCCTTAATCTCTGTTTTTTCCATATGTACATATTGAAGACCCATCAATGTTCCGGCATTAGCGGAGCGCTCAACCCATATCACTTTAATCTCGCCGTCCAGGCCCAAGCGCTCAAATTCAAATACGGTTACTTCGCCCGGTTTGACGTCTATGGATTCGTCCAGCTTAATCATTAACCCGTCCACCGAAACGTTAACGGTAGTAAAATCGCGGTATTCGCCATTCAGCAGGATTTTACCCGGCGCCACCATGTTTTTTCTGTACACTTTTCTTTTGTACAGCTGATTATCGACATCATGGGTCACGTTTCTAAATTCCAGCGAGATCGACAAATAATCTTCATGCATATTAACTTCCACCACCTCGACTTCACCGGCCAAGCGCATTTCCGGAAGATATAAATCAATCAGAGTTGATTCTGACAGCATGTTAAATATATCTTTGGCCTCTCTGCCAAACGACTTTAATTCTGCAAGCGCCCCGGTTATGGAAAGATCTTTGATGGTGATTTCCTGCTCTTCTCCTCCCATATAAATCAGACCTTTCGACATTAATTTTTTTCGATAGGGCCGGTTTAAATCTAAATTCATCTAATTTTCCTCTCTGATTATCCATTTATCTTGCTGTTCAAATACTGTATAAGATTACCGTCCCAAGTATAGTGCCTGTGTTATATTTTGTGCTTTGACTATTGCAATTAATTTTATCGACCTTATTCTAGCAATCCCAAACCACAACATCGCATTATGAAAAAGCATTTAATCCTGCTCTTGTTAGTGACCCTGACAGACTGCACGGCTCTCCCTCCGAAAAACAGCGAAAATATATGCTCTACTTTCAGGGAAAAAGATGACTGGTACGAAGATGCAAAGAACTCATATAAAAAATGGGGTGTGCCTATTCATATTCAAATGGCAATCATGCATCAGGAGTCCCACTTTGTTGCCGATGCCGAACCGCCGCGCCCCTGGCTGCTGGGTTTCATTCCCCTACCTCGTGAAAGCAGCGCCTACGGCTATGCCCAAGCCAAGGATGAAACCTGGGATGATTATCTGACCAAAGCCGGCGATTGGGGAGCGGATCGCGATGAATTCGCCGATGCCACCGATTTTATCGGCTGGTATTGCAGCGTCAGCCACAACCGGCTAGGCATATCGAAACTGGATGCCAAGAATTTATACCTCGCCTATCATGAAGGTCATGGCGGTTATCAACACAAAAGCTATTTGCAAAAAACAGGACTCGTGCAGGTGGCCAACAAAGTAGCCAAACGGGCGAAACTATTTCAAAACCAATTAGGCGAATGCCAACACGATTTAGAAAACAAAGGCTGGTTTTTTTGATAAACTACCGGTTCTACGTTAACAATAAAGGATAAGTCGTGAGAAATATTCAAACTAAAGTTCTTTTAATCGTCACCGCTCTACTTATAGGATTTACTATGTTCTCAATGGCCAACGCCACCACTCCTGAAGAAAATAAAGCCGCAGGTACAGCCTTCCTTGCTGAAAACGCTAAAAAACCTAATATCATAACCACTGCAAGCGGCTTGCAATACGAAGTTTTGGCTCCAGGAACCGGCACAGTTTCTCCTAAATCTACCGATAACGTTACCGTTCATTACAAAGGCACAACTATTGACGGTAAAGAGTTCGACAGCTCTTATAGCCGCGGCGAGCCCGCTACATTCCCGCTGAACAGAGTCATCGCCGGCTGGACTGAAGGCGTGCAACTGATGAAAGAAGGCGCCAAATACCGCTTTTTCATTCCATCAGAACTCGCCTATGGCGAACAAGGCGCAGGCCGTGCAATCGGCCCGAATGCCGCATTGATCTTTGATGTCGAGCTGATCAAGATTCAGTAAGAAAGCAGGTTAAAGACGCAAGGCGAAGGGCAAAAAACCGTTGCTTTGCGTCTTCTGCTCAGCTTAGCAATACCCGTGTATCCGTTCCGGCTAATTCAAAGCCAGCTTTGAACTCCAACAAAGGAGTCCAAAGCTGGCTTTGGACATTTTGCCCTTCGCCTTTTACCTAAGTTCTTATGTCCACCTATCAACTATTTGCTACTACCCCCAAAGCGATGGAAACCATCCTGACCGATGAACTCCAGGCGCTCGGTGTAAAGAACATCAAAGCCACCCTAGCTGGAGTGGCTTTTCAGGGTGACTTGGAAACAGCGTATCGAGTCTGCTTGTGGTCAAGAACTGCAAATCGGGTGTTACTGGTGCTAAGTTCTTTCGAAGTAAAAACGCAGGACGATCTCTATAAGGGTGTACAAAAAATCAACTGGTTCCAGCATATCAACCCTGACGACAGCTTTGCCGTGTCTTTCAGCGCGAAAAACTCGGCAGCGATTAACAATACCCACTTTGGCGCATTAAAAGTCAAAGACGCCATCGTCGACCAGATGCGGGCAAAGTTCCAGAAACGTCCCAGTATCGATACCGAACAGCCCAATATCCGCATTAACGTTTATCTGAATGGCGATAATGCCCAGCTCAGCCTCGACCTTTCCGGTGAAAGCCTGCACCGCCGCGGTTACCGGGACGTCAGCATCAAAGCGCCGATGAAAGAAAACCTGGCTGCGGCGATGCTGCTGCGTAGCGGCTGGCCGCAAATCGCCAAGCAGCAAGGCACATTAATAGACCCGATGTGCGGCTCAGGCACTCTGTTATTGGAGGGCGCAATGATCGCCGCCGATTACGCGCCCGGCCTGTTACGCGATTATTTCGGCTTTACCGGTTGGAAAAAACACGATGCCGAATGCTGGAAAAAGCTACACGCGGAAGCCGAGCAGCGCAAAAAAATCGGCTTGGAAAAACTGCCGGTTATTGTCGGCTTCGATCAAAACCGTCATACCGTCAACACTGCCTTGGCGCATATCGCCAATGCCGGCCTGCAAAATAAAATCCATGTCGAGCGCCGCGATATTGCCGATGCGGAACCCGCAGAAAGCTGGAAGCCCGGCCTGTTGATCTGCAATCCACCTTATGGCGAACGCTTGGGTGATGAGCAGGAAACGGCCGAGCTATACAAAAAGTTCGGCGAAACGCTCAAGGCGCATTTTATCGGCTGGAAAGCCGCAATGATCATCAGCAACCCGGAGTTGGGCTTTCGTTTGGGTATACGTTCGCACAAACCGATTACCTTGTTTAACGGCGCGCTGGAATGCAAGCTGTTACGGATGGATATCGAGGAAAGCAACTTCTTCATTCCTAAAGCCAAAACGCAGGAAGAGCGCATTGCCCAAGTCACTGAGATCAGCAAAGCGCAGGAGCAGCGGATTGCCAAGGTAACCGATAATACAGCGCAGCCCGACACTGCCGGCACAGCCAGCGAACTGGGCGCGGAAATGTACGCCTACAAGGATGTAGATGAAAGGCGTGAGTTGGCAGCGGAAATGTTCGCCAACCGGCTCAAAAAGAACCTGAAAAAGCTGTCCAGCTGGACCAAACAAAACCGCATCACTTGCTACCGCGCCTATGACGCCGATTTGCCGGAATACGCGGTCGCCGTCGATATTTACCAGGCGGAGCAAACTTGGGTCGTGGTACAGGAGTACGAGCCGCCTAAAAGCATCGATCAACATAAAGCCGATCAACGTTTGGCAGGGTTATTGACCGAAATCCCGCGCGTACTCGGTATTAATCGCGACCAGGTTTTCCTGAAAATACGCCGCAAGCAAAAAAGCACCGACCAGTACGAAAAACAAGGCGACCAGGGGCGCTTCCATATCATCGAGGAAGGCGGCTGCAAGCTCCTGGTGAACTTTGAAGATTACCTGGATACCGGCTTATTCCTTGATCATCGGCCGATCCGGATGCTGATTCAAAAACAGGCCAAAGGTAAGCGCTTTTTAAACCTGTTTGCCTACACAGGCAGCGCGACGGTACACGCGGCCATGGGCGGCGCCAAATCGACGACGACCGTTGACATGTCCAATACCTATATCAATTGGGCAAAAAAAAATATGGCATTGAACGCTAACGAAGGGACGCATGAGTTCATACAAGCCGACTGCCTGGAATGGCTGGCCACTGAAGCTCAATTGGCTAACCGGCAATACGATTTAATCTTTCTTGATCCGCCGACTTTTTCCAATTCGAAGCGGATGGACGAGGTGTTCGATATACAAGCCGACCATGTGCAACTGATTAATAACGCAGTTTCCTTGCTGTCGCCCGGAGGCGTCCTATACTTCTCCACTAACTTCAGGCGTTTTAAGATCGACAAGCAAGCCTTGTCCGATTTAACTGTAGAAGACATCAGTGCGGCAACGATTCCTGAAGATTTTGCACGCAACCCCAAAATCCATTATTGCTGGAGAATTCAAGAATGATGCGTAAAGTTAAAATCCTGGTTTCAGGCCGAGTTCAAGGCGTTTACTTTCGACTTTTTACCCAGAACAAAGCCAAACACTTTAACATCAAAGGCAGCGCCACAAACCTTCCTGACGGCCGGGTTGAAATTATCGCCGAGGCTGACAGCAGGACTATCGAAAAATTCATCAAATGGTGTCACAAAGGCCCTATCACCGCCCGGGTCGATCATGTGGAAGTCACTGAACTTCAACATGATGAAGCGTTAACGACCTTTGAAGTAAAATAAGGCTAGGGATTTTGCAGCCTTAGCTTTTTACTGCAATAAACAACAACGCGTATCCCTAATAGAACCGCTATTACCATTGCATAAATCAACGGCTCGCTATAATCCTTTTTTACTAGCCAAAAGTAATGCACCACAGCCGTCAGCCCTGCCGCATAGACTAAGCGGTGCAGCTTTACCCAGTTTCGTCCCAGCCATTTCTGCATTTTTTTGGTGGATGTGATAGCCAGAGGAAGTAACAGCAAATACGTCAGCAAGCCCATCAATATGTAAGGACTTTTCGGCACCTCGTCTTTAAAAGCGTCCCAGGATAACGACAAATCAAGCACGACAAAAACCAGCAGGTGCAAGGTAGCGTAAAAAAAGGTAAACAAGCCCATCATGCGCCTATAGCGCATCGGTTTGCTGTGTCCGGTAATGATTTTGATCGGTGTCAGCGCTAAAGTTATGCATAAAAACCGCAAAGCCCAGTCGCCGAAACCGAAATGCAGAGCCTGAATTGGATTGGCGCCAAGCCGGTCGTTGAAGGCATTATTGGTCAGCAACAAAAAAGGCAATAAGCTTAATAAAAAAATAATAGCTTTTACAGGCTCCCAGTTTTTAACTGCTAACAACATTAGAAATATTTTGTTAAATCCATGCCTGAGTAAAGGCCTGCAACTTCCTCGCCATAGCCGTTAAACTTCTCGGTTTTACGTTTGGAAGTAAAAATACTGCTGCCCAACACCCGCTCACGGCTCTGGCTCCATCTTGGATGAGACACTTCGGGGTTAACATTGGCATAAAAACCATATTCACGGGGAGCGCTTTTATGCCATGCGGTTCCAGGCATATTTTCCCGAAAGCGTATTTTGACTATCGCCTTGATACTCTTGAAGCCGTATTTCCAGGGCACAATCAAGCGTAACGGCGCCCCGTTTTGATTGGGCAATTCATCGCCATACATGCCGGTGACCACCATCGTTAACGGATGCATGGCTTCATCCATGCGCAATCCTTCCACATAAGGCCAGTCTAAAACTCTGGACGAACGCTGGCCGACCATGACTTCCGGATTATACAGCGTGGTGAATTCGACAAATTTCGCTTTTGACGTCGGCTTAAACCGCTTCAGCATATCGCCTAACGGAAACCCAAGCCACGGCACTACCATAGACCAGGCTTCCACGCAGCGGAAACGATAAACACGCTCCTGCGCTGGGTTGTCTTTTAAAATATCTTCCAGATTGTAAACACCGGTCTTTTCCGCCTCACCTACCACTTCCACGCTCCAAGGCTTGGTTTTTAAGGTCTGGGCTAAAATAGTCGAATCGTGTTTGTTCGTGGAAAATTCATAGTAATTGGTATAGTTCGCAACATCGTTACGATCGGTTATTGGTAAATTTGTTGAATGGGCATTGACGGGGCTATCGCCATGCGCGGAACTCGGCAACAGAATCCCCGCAGAGAGTACCGTTGCGGCTTTAATGAACTCTCTTCGAGATTCAAAAACGGCCCGATCAGTGATTTCGCTGCTTAAGATGTTAGATTTAATTTTAATTAACATACTCAACTCCTTTGTCCAAAGTTTGTCCTAAAGGAGCTTAGATAATACATCAAACTCTTTTAACATCAACAATATTAACAACCGGAAAATAGGTTTCAGGACGCAATTGTCGACGACTGCAAGGACAGGAAATGATCCTGTCATTTCTCTGTGTGGGTCATGCAGGAGATACGACTCACGGATGGGGAGTTAGAATTGCGTCTGGAACAGCGATCGAGAGCACCAACAGTAGGCGCTTTAGGCGATGCAGGAGCAATTGCCGAGATTTATATTTTCTTCATATCTTCGCGGTGTTAATTTATCAGTCACTCCAGAAAACCAGCCGAAAAAAATAACGAAGGTGCAAATGAAAAAAATACTGGTGACAGGTGCAACCGGACAAATCGGTTCTGAACTAACCATGACTTTGCGCAATCGATATGGCGCCGACAATGTATTTGCAATCGATAAAAAACCGGCCTTGAATGAACTAACGCAATCCGGACCTTATTACTGTCTGGATGTACGCGATCTATCTGCACTCAATCGAATCGTAGAAAACAACCACGTCGACACGGTTTTTCATCTTGCCTCGTTGCTTTCCGCTGTTGCCGAACAAAAACCTCAGCAGGCGTGGGATATCAACATGAACGGTTTAATGAACGTACTGGAAATTTGCAGACAACACCGGTGTGCATTGTTCTTCCCCAGTTCCATCGCGGCGTTCGGCACAGAAACTCCGTCTATGGATACGCCGCAGGACACTATACAAAGGCCAACGACTATTTACGGCATTACCAAAGTGTCTGGGGAACTGCTGTGCGATTACTACTATCATCGCTTTGGCGTCGATGCCCGCGGCCTAAGATATCCGGGCTTAATCTCCAGCAAAACCAAACCGGGTGGCGGCACGACCGATTATGCGGTGGATATTTTCTATGCGGCGATTAAATCGCAGCATTACGAATGCTTTCTTCGGGCTGATACGCAACTGGATATGATGTATATGCCTGACGCGCTTGATGCCGCCATTACCTTGATGACCGCAGACAGTGCTCAGCTAAAACACAGAAACGCGTTTAATGTGACGGCCATGAGTTTTACGCCGCAGCAGTTAGCCGCGGAAATACAAAAACACATTCCTGAATTTACCATCACTTACGATGTTGATCCCTTGCGGCAAGCCATTGCCGACTCCTGGCCCAGGCACATGAACGACAGCGCCGCCAGAACCGAATGGGGCTGGCGGGCCCAATTTGACTTGCCTGCCATGGTCAAGGACATGCTGTTGAATGTACGATCCTTTAGCTAACCGGAGATAATTATGTCACTGACAAAGTTAGAAACGTTGTTCGCCGATAAATTAGCCGACCTACAGATACAGGGCCTGTCCAAGGCTAATGAAAAAATCGTGTCCGGCATTAAAACCGCCGCTGAAGGTTTCGGCCCCCGTTATTTTCTTGAAGGATTCGGAAATAGAGCGTTCTTGCGCATGAACTCCAACTCTTACCTCGGTCTTGCCACGCATCCGCAGCTTATCAAAGCCGAAGCCGAAGCCGCAGAACAATTCGGCACCGGCCCCGGCGCGGTTCGTTTTATCAGCGGCACTTACCGGCCGCATATTGAACTGGAACAAAAGCTTGCGAAATTTCATGGCCGCGAATCGGCAATGCTGTTCAGTTCCGCCTATACGACGATGACCGGTATTTTGCCCCAGTTTATTTCCGCCGAGACTTTAGTCGTCAGCGATGCGCTGAACCATAACTGTATTATCAATGCGATACGCTTGTCTCAACCGGCAAGCAAGGAGATTTATGCTCATGGGGACATTAATGCCTTGGACAAAATCCTTGAAGCCTATAAAGGCCGGGCCAAGCGCGTTTGCGTGGTGACTGACGGGATTTTCAGCATGCGCGGCGATTATGCTGACCTCGATCAATTAAATGGCTGTTGCAAACGGCATGAAGATGCGTATGAACAAGGGATTATCACCGTTGTCGATGATTCTCACGGCGTTGGCGCTTTTGGGCAAACTGGCCGGGGTACGGAGGAATACAGCCAAGGCCGGGCTGATATTTTGATTGCAACGCTCGGCAAAGCCTTTGGCGTTAACGGCGGCTATGTCGTTGCCGATTCGGTGGTGACAGCTTATTTACGGGAAACTTCGCCGTTTTATATCTATTCAAACCCGATTACGCCAGCCGAAGCGGCCGCTGCAAGCGCTGCATTAGATATATTAAACAGTCCTGACGGCCTGCGTTTGTTAGAAAAACTGCGGGCATATAGCAGCCGACTTAGATCAGGTCTTGAAGAACTGGGCTTTGAAACCTTACAGGGTGAACACCCCATTGTGCCGATCCTGATCAGGGACACCGGAAAAACATCGGCGCTGGTCGCGCATTTACTGGCGAATAACATTCTGGTTACCGGCCTGAATTACCCGGTTGTGCCTCAGGGCGAGCAGGAAATCAGGTTGCAGGTTTCGGCAGAGCATACCGAACAGGATTTGGACTATTTACTGGCGAAACTGGCTGAGTTTAAGCGATAGCTTTGGCTCTTCAACATATCTGCTGATCCGTGATCGGATTACGTCCGCTAAATAACGCATCGATTAACAGCTGCTGGATGGCGATCATCCTGTGCTGTTTCCAAACAATAAGCTTCCTGATCTTGTAAAATCGCTATACCTCAGAATATTATTTTTTTGATTGCTAAAAAGTAAGTTGGAGGCATTTCTATGTCAGGCATTTATCCCGTACTTGGTTTTACCCACCCTTTGAGTTCAATAATTCACCTTTTAGGCGCGCTATTCTTTACTTATCAGGCCAAACACATGCTTCGCCGGGGAAAAGGATCGAACATCCGCATCATTTCACTGGCTGTATTTTCCGGCTCTTGTATTTTCTTGTTACTGGTCAGCGGTATTTATCATTTATTGGAAACAACCGGAGTCGCACATACGGTTTTTCAGCGGCTAGACCATGCAGCAATTTTTCTTGTTATTGCGGGCACCTTTACGCCCATAAACTGTATCCTTTTTACCGGCTTATTAAGATGGGGCTTTCTCGTTACCGTTTGGGTTCTGGCTATCAGCGGTCTTATCGTAAAAACAATCTTTTTTACAACAATTCCGGAATGGTTAGGTTTGTCTTTCTACCTGGGACTTGGATGGATGGGGCTGTTCATGGGCTTTCATCTTTGGCGAAATCATGGTTTTGCATTTATTCGGCCGCTGGTACTGGGCGGCATTTTCTACACGGTCGGGGCAATTATTGAATATCACCAGAAATTGACAATAGTTCCCGGCATAATCGGTCCTCATGAGATTTTGCATATAGCCGTGCTTTTGGGGATAGGGTTTCAGTGGTGGTTTATTGTCAAGGCACTGGAACAAGCTCCAAGTTTTGATTAATAGCTGATGTTACGCAGTGTCCGCGAAAAGTACGAAAGGCACGAAAAAATATCAGCCGTAGGTTTCTCGCCGACAGTGTCATATCCGACATTGATTATCATCCTTTCGACAGGTCCCGCCTGTTCAGAACGTTACCCGTTAAACCCTCGAGCTTTTACGACTGCCATGGATGGCGGCCGAGATTGCTCCAGGCAATCCTCGGCATTTCCTCCATCCATGGAGGTCAGAAGTGCTGGAGCCGTCGGGAGCGGCTCCAGCAAAAACCTGGAAGGTCTGCCTCGTTGTAAGCAGCGACTGCTTTAGTCTGAGCTTCATTCAAGTCAGTCATAAATTTCTCTGTTGCATAACTTTATCCCGGCATCAATCGTTTCATAAAAAACCCGATTTACCCCTATTTCCAGAATTACTATAATCAATTGTTTTATATAGATAATTTATAGATACAAACCAAACCCTACAGCCCTTGCCTAGCTTGGGATCAGTATGTGTGCGTATTGTGCCCTCTGTATTATCTTTATACAGTCCATCAACGGCCTGAACTTTTTAGCTCGCCATTAACGATGTTTTCCAAGAAAAAACGGTTCGACGCAGGCTCATAACTTGCAGTGACACTTGATACTTAAGTTAACCATGTCCATAAAAACTCATCATCCACGTTCATTGCGGCAAACCAATTAGCACTGCACTCTAACGCCTTAACGCAATATATCTTCCATTTTTTTCAAAAACAGGGTCGGAGTGCTACACACTACACAATTATCCAGGTAAATAGTATGACAATAAATCCTCAGAAGTTTTTCAAGAAGAGGAGTCAGTCCATCTTGAGTAATAAAACATTAAACTTTTATATTAGTTTTTTTGCATCATTAAAGAATCAATATAAAAGTAAAACCTACGAAATATTATTTATTATTTCACTATTATCAGTTTCAGGATTTGCTCTCTTTCTAAAAAAAATAGCCCAATCAGATCATCGCATAGATCTAATACTGGGAAAAATTAGCGACGTCATTGTCATAAGGCAAAGTGAATATCTCTTTTTTATTGGGACATTGATTATTTTTTTAATGTTTCTAAGAGATAGGAAGTGGATTTCAGCAAATATTACGATCAGCGCTGGTTGTGTTTGGGTGATTTTCCATGATTCCGTAACAACCTGGCTTTATTCACTAGGCATTGATTCTTTTAGCGAGGCGCGCAATTTCGATTGGAGTGAAGCGCTTTTCTACATTAAAACAATGCAGAATATAATACATCCTAATTTTACTTATAAGCATCTTATACTTTTTGTTATTTATATTGCCGTTGGAATATTTATTTTTTGGTTATTAACATTCATAAGAAAACGCTACGGATTTTCGAAACATAGATTTCCTTATATTACTTTTTTAGTTGGCTTTGTTTTTATTACTACGTCATTAAATCTTGTTTTCAAGACAACCATAAAAAAGTTCAATGATAGCGTCAATACGTTTAACAGCACTGCCGCTAATTTTCAAAACCTGCCGCCCACACTCAACTTTAGTAATCGCGGCATAAAAGTAGTTGTTTATATTGGAGAATCAACATCCGTAATGAATATGGGGCTGTACGGTTATCCTAGGCAAACAACTCCACAACTTGATGATTTATTTAATCATGATAATAATTTCCTGCTGTTTAAAAACGTTTTTTCAACTCACACCCATACTTCTCAATCACTGCTTGAAGCGCTAAGCGTTAGTGCAAACAATGATAAGCAATTGCGCACCATCTATTCGCAAAAACGCATTTCGCTAATTGATATTTTGAATAAAGGAAAAATCGGCTCCTTTTTATATAGCAACCAGGGTAAGACGGGGACCTGGAACTTGGCTTCAGCGATTATTTTTAAAAAAGCCTATAAAAAATTCAGTACCAATTCCACAATTGCCGGAAGCGCGGACGATCTGATAAAAAAACCAAACGATGATGAATTTTTCGAGCAAAATCTGGAACCTAGTCTCCAGTTGCTGCCTTCCGATGAAAGCGCCGTAGTGTTTTTACACTCCTACGCCGGGCATGGGAGATATTTAGACAATATACCGGAAAGTTTTAGGCATCCGGTAGACTCCTACATGGATTCACTGCCATCTAGCGCAATCCTTGGTTCAAAGATCGGCCTCGCAGAAGGTGTTGATCCTTATGATTCGGCAATTAAATATGTTGATTTCAGTGTTTCAAAAACCATTGAACAAATCAAAAAACGCAAGCAGCCTATCGTTTTTTTATATTTCTCTGATCATGGAGATTCCGCTTACACCGGTAGAGCGCATGATTCGTCAAGGTTCATTCATGAAATGGCAAGAGTTCCATTTGTTATGTATTTTAATGACACGGCACGAGAAAAATATCCACGGTTGTTTGATAAGTATAAGTCTCTTTCCGGAACCGGTAATATTTCCACCCTTGCCCAATTACCCTCGACTATTATCGATATACTTGGCGGTGATGTGAAAAACTCATCGCTCCCCTTACCAAATATTCTGGGTGCTTCTAATGATGAAGGGATTCAGCCTTTAGTTATTCGAGAAACTGATTCAGGGCTGATACATATAAATTTAAATGAAATTGCTTCAAAAGACGATAAAACCAAATATATCAACGATAATGCAACAGATATTTTTATCGCATCAATTAGTAATAAAAACAAATCTACGAAAGTTTGTTATGCAAATTCTGATACTTTTGGAAAAGCCTTACGCGGCACTTTAGTTACTGATTGTCTTGAGCTGAAGATTGCTATTGATAAAAATAAGTATCACCCTGAAGACGAACCTATGGGCGCTAAAATAGAAGACATTGTCGCTATTACCAAGAAAAATAACTTAGCCATTTGGCTCGACTCGAAAAGCATAGCTAATTCGAATGAATGCGCAGAATTAGCCGATTTCCTCATTACATCCAACTTAACAAATAAAAATGTCTTACTTGATTTTCCTGAAGGCATAGACTTAAAGGATCCTGGTTGGGGGGAATGCTCAAATTCAATCAGCCAACTCGGGGGGCATACATCATACAACGTGCCAACCAATGTACTTATGGCTTGTGCTCAAGCCATAAAGTCTGGTTTCACAACTGACAACAGTTGCCAGTCATTAGAGAACGACTTGAGAGATGCCGAGTCTAGCAAGTTATTTACTGATTTTTCGTTCGATTATGACGGCATTCTCGCCATGGAGAATATTTCTGTAGCCAACAAATTAAATTGGAATACAAGAAACGTAGAAGCCAAGACGTTCAGCCAAATCAAACCGGAGCGATTCAGAATGGTAGCTGTCAATAATAACGATCCTAATGGTTTACATTAAGTTCGTAAAATGAGGAAAGCAAAGTAAACCTCATCCTGCCTGGACGTTACGGGCGGCACTTTGCCGAGGCTTTGAATGGATTTTCAAGACTTGAAAAAACCGGTTATGGAGATTTTTAAAAAAGCGTCGTGGTGTTTGCCGAGTTTATCCCCGACACATGGCAATCGCATGTCTCCTTATTTATTGGTTAACTTCAAACAAACTGCAAAGTTCGTCAAGTTGATTAACAGAGCGCTACCTCTATACCAAAATACGCATCGAGACCACGCTAGAGCAAGACCGCTCTATGTGAATCCGGTCCACGGCATGTTCAGATTAATAGCCGCATCAGTTATAGAGCCTTATGTGCGGCAAAGCACAGACCATTCATGATATTGCGCTTATATTATTGTTATGTTTTCGACGAAGCATATAGCTCGTCTCTAACTAGGTTTCCTGTAACGGGAATTTTTTCTTTAATGTAATGTAAGGGGAATAACCATGGCTTGGGATCAAATAGAAGGTAATTGGAAACAATTCAAAGGTAAAATTAAAGAAGCTTGGGGCGAATTGACCGACGATGAAATTGATCAAATCGCAGGCAAACGGGATGTGCTGCTAGGCAAGCTCCAGGAGCGTTATGGAATGGAAAAAGATGAAGCAGATCGACGACTCAGAGATTTTGAAGATCGAATTCATTAATCATTAACCTTGCTTCATAGCGCAAAAAAATTCGGAGGATGCACTTCATGACTCACCGCATCCTCCGATCCTTCGCGCTTCCAAAATGTCCACGGTAAAGTTAGAACAAATCCTCTGTGACATAAATTTCATGTCCCGAAATAACGACCCCAATGCCTTGTTGGTCGTAGTTGGGTGACAGAATGTTTTTTCTATGCGGCGGACTGTCCATCCATCCCTGAACGGTCGATTGCACAATTTCTTCATCAGTATTCCAGAGAAATTGTTTTTTTACTGCAATGCCATTTTCTTTAATCGTAACGATTTTATCGTAAAGATTATTCATATATATATTTTCACCCGGACCCACCGCCCAGGTATTAGCATCGCGCTGCTTCTTCTTGCTCCATCCCAGCTTTTTAGCCCGTTCGACGGGATCTTCTCCTTGTAAATTCGTATGACTAAAAAAATGAGAGTGCGCCATATCATCGCTATGCTTGCGGGCGATAGTGACGAGTAATTCATCCCTATTCAATTGAGGCAATCCGTAATTTTGCCGTACCCGGTTAACCTGTTGGTGAATTTTGCGTTCAAGTTCAGCAGCAGTTACTTTCGGCTGAGTGCCGGCATCGGCAGCTACCGGATAATAAGCAACGCCGAGGCAAAAAATAAGCATGGATAGAATTTGTTTCATAATCTTGGTGTAGGCATAGCGGTGTAAATAAGAGAAAACGTCGTAAATATTCTGAAAAGAAAGTCGTGAATAAGGTGAGGCGCGGACTGCATCCTAATGATCTAATTAAAAAAGGAAACAGCATAATGTCCTGAATAGCTGAACAGGACTTGAATTATGCTTCTTTTGTGATACAAAGCTCGCTTATACCAATTTCAAGCCCCGAACCCTTCCGCTTGTTCTTGCATCATTGTAATAAAAAGGAATGAAATGAATAATAAATTTTTTGTGCTTATAGCGGCTTTATGCATTGACTTATCAGCCTGTACTGAAAGCAAAGGTAATGAAGAAAAAGTTAAGTCGGCTTTCATTAATAACTGCATAAAACAGGAGAGCTCCGCGCGCCCGGCCGACCAAGCCAAAGCCTACTGTGATTGTGCTGCTGACAAGGTTTTTAGTAACTCAAATATTTCCGATGAAACCAAAAATCTTATGCCAACTATAAATGATAAGGACAGCAAACTATATCAACAAGACGATGTCGCACTGGTTAAAGGTTCACTTATGTCCTGCTACACTGCTAAATTTTATAAAAAATAGTTGGTTACGGGAAATTATTTACGCCCTCATTCAGCAAATTGACTATACAGTTGCAGGATATCCTCAACATTCATATCAGGAGTGAACCATGAAGTTGTCAGTCCAAATGCTCTGTGCCATCGTGCTGTCTGGTGCTGTTGGTGTCGCGTATACTGATGAAGGCAAGGATGAATCAGGAAAGGGAAGAGAAAGAGGCAGATATTCTTACGAGAAAGGCTGGGAGCGTAAGAGCGAGCAGCACGATGACTACTGGGAAGACGATGATCGTGGCTCTTACTTCCATGAGCATGGCTATACTCATCTTGATATTCCGCCGGGGCACTATCCACCTCCGGGCGAATGCCGCATCTGGTACCCCGATCGTCCACCCGGCCATCAGCCTCCCCCAGGTAACTGTGGACATGTTCCTCCCGGTGCGTGGGTTATCCACCATCCCCATGACCTTCCGGACCGTGTGCATGTCAATGTGTATGAACCAAATTATCCTGGCAGGGTTCATGTTATTGGTGAATTTGACATCGGTTCAGGCCAATTCATACGGATCATTCTGAAGAATTAATGCTCAAACGGCATTGCCCGGACATTTGCTGGCGTCGCTTCGTCATATTTGCAAATGTCTGATGAATTTCAAAATTATCTAGCACAACGCCGATGGCAGTTTGTCGCAGTTGCGGCGGATTGCCTAGCGGCGAATCCGCCTTACAACCTTCCTTTATACGCATAATCAAGCCAAGTAGGGACGCGATGCGCCCTACCCGGCTTGGATTGACTGTGAATAACGGCCATTAAAAACAGCCTTTGATCGCAATACATAACAAAGCGCTGTTAGTTCGGCCATTTACGGCGCATACTGGATCTTGATACGAAAGTATCGAACAGCGCTTTCAAGTTGGCGCATCTCCCAGAAGCGATTGGATCGTTTGATACGCGATATAAAAGCTTTAATTCTCCGTAACGCGTAAACCAATCCCTTATTTCTCAAAAAATCATTTGGCATTAAAGAATACTTGGAGCTTTGGAATGTAAGGCGTTCAGCTCAATAGCGGATTCACCCGATATCGGTAATAGCGCTTATTGATCAAAGAAATAAACTTCCTATCTTATAGATACTCGTACAACACCAACCGATTTTTTAGGGTTATTTAAATCAAAATAGGAAAGTGAACATGAAAAAAATAAATCTATCAGTAATATTATTGGTCTTATCGATATTTACCAGCGCTGTTTATGCCGATATTACCCTGCAATCCAAAGAAGAAGTCGAGGGCACCTGGAAGCTGCAATCCACCAAAAACTCTTTAACCGATAAAGAAGCCATCCCGAGGGAAGATACCTGGGTGTTTAAAGACGGCAAAGTAACGATCTTACATATTCCGCGCGAGGGCAAATTCTATGATCAACCGCCGGTAAATTACGAAATAGAGGATGGCAAATTAAAAGTTGCCTTGGTGGGTAATAACCGGTTTGACGTATTTACTTTAATGGAAAAAGACGACAAGAGCATGACCCTAAAAGGAAAATTCGGCGGCTATTATTACTTTGTAAAAAAGTAGCCTTAAGGGATTAAAGCTTATAGGGTGCGGTGAAATACCAACCGCATCCTACGTTTTTCAGCAACTGGAACATCGAGGCATGCAGCCCCATTCGAAACGCAAGGCGGCAATTGAATGTGGTCGCTTAACTCAGGCATTACAGAATCGTTAAGAACAGGGTTGCAAACTCCGTTCCGCTTGGGAATGTTCAGAAAGTCCCCATCAATTATTTGGAGAAAATACCATGAGCAAAGAACAAAAAAGTAATAAAGAAAACAAGAAAAAACCAGCTTTGAGTCCGAAAGAAAAGAAAGCTGTGAAGAAAGCCAAGAAAGATTCTAAGGATTAATAAAATTAACGAGAATTTAGTATCACCCGACGGCTTCCAATCTGAAGATTGGGAACCAATTAGGGGCGCATCGCGCACCATTTACGAATGCAGAATGCCGGGCAACTCTAAAGCTACAGCAGACAATCCACTACAGATATTAAGATTTGCAGTACGGTTAGAACATCGGTAAGGGAAGGGGCGCGATGCGCCCCTTCCCGGCTTGGGACCAGCGAAAATACAACATGCGGTGCATCACGGCTAAAGCCTATTACAAGCTAAGGATTGCTCCTTACCGCATTCAAGGTAAATCCTCCGATGCAAAATCCCGCCGTTTATGAATCACCGCCAGAATCTCAACATGGTCGGTTTTTATTTCATAAATAATCCGGTATGAATACAAACCTACTTCACGGATATACTCTTCATTCAGTTCCGGCACCTTGCGGCCCTGATAAGGAAGTTCGTCAAGTCCAGCTGTTTTTCGCACCATCGCTTCACTGACTCGTTTGGCGTAAAGCGGTGAATCATGGGCGATATGATCGTGAATATGGCGAAGCTGCGCTAAGGCATGATCCGTCCATTTCACCATGTTTGAATATCTCTGAGTACCTCTTCAGCAGCTTGGGTTTTGCCTTGGGCTGCGTCCTGCTGGCCGCGCCGGATATTTTCCAGCACATAGAGCCGGTACATGATCTCTTCCATGTCGGCGTCTTCCGGGAGCCGGGCAATAGTGTCCAGAGCTTCTTGTTTAACCGCTTGCATTATGATGCCCTCATTGTGTTTGGGAAATGGAGTCGCGCCTGCTGGAGACAAGGGAAATGGTACTCTATGGTGCCCTGCTTGGCTAGTTGACCGAGCCGGGCGGGACGGGGCATGTTGGCATTTGCAAAACGTAACATGCTGCGCAATAGAGTGGACAAGGGTTGCATTGGACGCGATAGCGGCTTCTGGGCATGATTGCCCCCTTTGTGTGGTGATGGTGGACGGGAAGCTAGAGCTTCCACGACGGGGTTCCCAAGCTGGAGCTTGGGAACCAGCGAAGATCAAGCTTCATCGTGATCATCGTCCAACGAGATATTCCATGTAGCTTTTGCTACGCCATAAACCTCATGCAATTTATCAACATACCTCTTCGATAGCTCCTGAAGGATATGGGCAGCTGCTAATGCATCATCTAGTTCTCTATTAGGGATGTACCCTGCCAAAGCAGCCGGAGGATCAGGCTGAATAAACATATTTATGCAACACGCTGCAAACATCTGAATCTCTTCAGCAAGAAACAGGCACAACGGCCAAAAGTGCTCACCAAGTATTCCCAACGGTCTATCAACGAACATTCCTGGATTTTTCAAAGCAACAGGAAAGGCAGTCCGAAATGCAGAGTAAAAAGTCGGATGTATATGATCTGACAAGAAATTCTTCATTGCTCTATGAAATTCCAACTTTGCAGCAACTTCGTCTTCGTTTCCTCCTCCTCGCTCTATAAAACGTTGCACTAGCGGATAAATTTTCCCGTAGCCAACTTTATCTTTCCAAAACTTATTTTCATCCTTCTCAATGTCGCTATATGCCAACGCAAATTCTGGCTCAACTATAATACCCATCGTGAGCTCAATGTCTTCAATAAAGACCCTTGCAACAGCTAATGCGGCTGATTCCTGACCGAGGAATATCAACTCCCGAATCGACAACAAGTCGCCTCGAACTCGAGTGAGTTGCAATGCAAATGGAAAACTCTTAACTTGAGTGTACTGATACTTCTCAAAAGCGATTACAAAGAGAATAGCCTCATCGAGCAGCACTATTGGAGCTTGTAAATTTTCATCAATCGATTTTCGCATGCTTGAACGAAGTGCTCTGACCATGCGATCAATTGATGGGTGTTTTGGACGCCTTCGATTGTGAGAGTGAGGCGCTGAAGAAATCAACGCTTGAACCTCTTCAGCAGGAATTCGCATTTGATGAGCCCTAACGTGATTTATACAATTTCAGTTGTGTTACAAAAAATCTAATTCGTTGTTTATTCATCATAATACGACAATTAATTGTTTTTTATTAAATAATTATTGAAAAAAGACATGAAAATAAACAAAGGCGGCAAGATAACATCACCCTCTCTCATCCCAAGCCTTATCCATCCGCTTTACCGAAACCGGATAAGCCGTTTTAAGCTGCTGTGCGAACAGCGATACCCTAAATTCCTCCAGCATCCACCTGAACGGGTCTTGTTCCGGGATAACCTTGTCTTTTTTGGCTTGCTTCTCTACATCTTTCCAATAGCGCGTCGCATAACGGCTGGCTTCCTGGACTTTTTGCAAAGTATTATCGCGTTTATCCAGCCGGTATTGGATAGCCTTCAAATAGCGCGGGATAGCTTTAAGCTGCTGATACGGCGTGTTGCGGATAAACCCGGCATAAATCAGCAAGGCCAGCTGTTCGTTAATATCTTTCGCCAGCGGATCGTTAGCATTGAAGCGGTTTAGCTGAGCTTTAATCGCGCCGTAAAGCTCCATGATTTCCAGCGCGATTTTCCCGGCGTCATTGGCGGCGCTGATCAGCCCGGACTTATTTTGTTGCAAACTTTGCTCGAAGACCTGCTGAGTACGGATGGTCCGACCTTCGACAAATAAACCGTACAGGGCTACATGAAGGATGTCGTCTTTATACGAAACCTCCGCGTCACTGCCGATAATAGGATGTTTCGGCAAGCGGTTATAGGTTAATTCGGCTGTCGCCGACTTCGGCATGTTTTTCAATACATAAGTGCATTCCTTGCGTAGTTGCAGTTGGAACAAGCGCATTAATCCGGCCTGATGCTGTAACGCGGCTTTTTGCTCGGTATCGAAAATGCGCACGCCGACCGCATCGCCCTCATCGATGATCGCGGGGAATCCGACAAAGGACTGGCCTTTCTGGATAAACTGGTAAGTCTCCGGCAGGTCGTCGAAGGCCCAGCCGATGCAGCCGGTGTAGTTCAACTCGTCGGCGGCAATTTGGTCGAAGCTGTCGCCGGCTTTGGTTGTATGCTTGAGTTGCAACTTTTTCAGGTCGCGCCCGTAATCCAGCAGTTGGCCTTGATCGTCTACAACCCTGAAATTCATCTTCAAGTGATCGGTTAACGCCTCCATATTCCAGGCATTCAACGGAATCGCTTCACCGGTCAGTTTTTTCAAGCGGTTACCCAGCCATTCCTGCAACGCGCCTTTAAAATCCGGCTCGATTTCAAGACATTGCTTGACGGTCTCCGGCACCGGCACGAAATGTTTCCTGATGTTCTTGGGCAGGGATTTAATCAGTGCGACGCATTTTTCTTCCAGTAAGCCCGGCACCAGCCAATCGAACGCCGTTTGCGAAACCTGATTCAATTGATGCACCGGGATGATCGCGGTCACGCCGTCTTCGTCATGTCCCGGCTCGAACCGGTATTGCAATGGTATCGTCAGGTTGCCGATCTTTTTGCTGTCCGGAAAATCCCATTCGTTGACATAATCTTTCTCGTGCTCGCGCGTCAAATCCTCCTTGGTTAAAAACAGGATCTTCGGATTCGCGCGTTCGGCTGTTTTTCGCCAAGTATCCAAGGTAACGCCGCTGACGACTTCGGGCGGCAGTTTGCTGTCGTAGAACTGGTACAGCCATTGCTCGTCCTCGACCAAATCGACCCGGCGGCCTTTGTGCTGGATCATGCCCACTTCTTCGAGCAGTTTCTGGTTGGCGACATAAAACGGCGCATTGCTGTGGTAATCGTGATCGACCAGCGCCGAGCGGATAAAGATCTCCCGAGCGGCTTTGGGATCGACATGGTCATATGGAATCTTGCGCCCGGCTTGCAGCGTCAAACCGTATAGCAAAGTACGCGAAGACACCATGCAGCGTGCGCCTTTCTTTTCCCAATGCGGGTCGTAATAGTTGTGTTTGACCAGATGCGCAGCACATTCTTCTATCCATTCCGGTTCGATCCGGGCGACATTGCGCGCGTAGACCTTGCTGGTTTCGACCTGTTCCGCGGCCATGATCCATTTGGGTTTGAGCTTATGCAAGCCGGAACCGGGAAAGATGAAAAACTTCAGGCCGCGCGCGCCGAGGTATTCGTATTGCTCATGGCGAAAGCCGATATTGGACAGCAAGCCCGGCAACAGTGCGCGATGAATCTTTTCATAGCTCGCATCGTCTGTGTTCGGAGTCATTTTCAAGTCTCCTTTAACCACCTGCATAATTTGCGCGTGGATGTCGAACCACTCGCGCATTCGCATATAAGACAGGAAGTTGTCGGTGCAGTATTTACGCAGCTTGCTGTTGGACAGATGCTTTTTCTTTTCTTCGTAAGTATTCCAGATATTTAACAACGTTAAAAAATCGGATTCGGGATGACGGAAGGCCGCGTGTTTCTGGTCAGCCTGCGCCATTTTATCGGCGGGTTTTTCGCGCGGGTCTTGCACGCTTAACGCAGCGACAATAATCGCGACTTCGGTCAGGCAATGCTCATGCGCGGCCGCGATTAACATCCGGGCAAGTTTAGGGTCGGTCGGGAATTTGGCTAATTGTTTACCTACTTCAGTCAGCTTGCCCGATTTATCCAGTGCGTTGACTTCATGCAGCACGGTCTTGCCGTCGCGAATCATCTTATCTTCGGGCGGCTCAATGAACGGGAAGTCTTCGATGTCGCCGAGATTCAACGAGATCATCTGCAAGATGACCGACGACAGATTGGTACGCATGATTTCCGGCTCGGTAAACTCCGGCCGGGCCATATAATCGTCGTGCGAATACAATCGGATGCAGATACCTTCGGCGACACGACCGCAACGCCCTGCCCTTTGGTTGGCCGAAGATTGCGAGATACGCTCAATCGGCAAACGCTGGATTTTGCTGCGATGGCTGTAGCGGCTGATCCGAGCGTGGCCGGTGTCGATCACACAACGGATGCCCGGCACCGTCAGCGAGGTTTCCGCAACGTTGGTTGCCAGCACGATGCGCAGCTTGCCGCCTTTGGGTTTAAACACCCTCTCCTGCTCGCTGACGCTGAGTTTCGAATACAGCGGCAGGATTTCATATTGGTTTGGATGGTGTTTTTTCAGCGAGTCGGCCGTTTCCCTGATTTCCCGCTCACCGCTCAAAAAAATCAATATGTCGCCGCGCAAGTCACGGTACAGTTCGTCAACCGCATCAAGGATCGCGTTTTGCAGGTCATCGGTAGTCTCGTCTGCTTCTTCATCGTCTTTTTGCTTAATAGGACGGTAACGCACGTCCACCGGATAGGTACGTCCCGAAACCTCGATAATCGGCGCTTTATTGAAATGATCGGAAAAGCGTTGCGTATCGATCGTTGCCGAAGTAATGATCAGCTTTAAATCGGGGCGTTTCGGCAGCAGCCATTTCATGTAACCGATCAAAAAATCGATGTTCAAACTGCGCTCATGCGCCTCGTCGATAATGATGGTGTCATATTGATTCAGGTAAGGATCGTTTTGCGATTCGGCCAGTAAGATACCGTCGGTCATCAGCTTAACCAATGAATCCGCATGGGTCTTGTCATTAAAACGGATTTTGTAGCCGACCGACTTGCCGATCGATTCGCCCAGCTCTTCCGCAATACGGTCGGCGACGGTGCGCGCGGCAATCCGCCGGGGCTGGGTATGACCAATAAATCCTGCCGCGCCTCGGCCTATTGACAGGCAAATCTTGGGCAACTGCGTGGTTTTACCGGAACCGGTTTCGCCGCACACAATCACCACTTGATTGTCTTGTATCAGCTTGGCGATATCGTCTTTTTTGCCGGTCACAGGCAAATCGGGGAATGTCAGCACCGGAACACTGGCAAGGCGCTTGTTCCGAGCCGCAACCGACGTTTCGATACGCCTCGCCAGCTTGTTCAATTCTTCCTCTGATTTTTTGCTGCGGCAGCGGTCTAATTGCCGCTTTAATGCATGCCTGTCCTGGTTAAGGCAAAGGGGTAACTGGTGAGTAAGTTGCTTGATAAGATCGGGTGTGGACATCGAGAACAGCCGGATAAAATAAACCTATTATACGTTAATTAATCTGTTTAATTGATGTTACGGAGTGCCCAAGACAAAGACAAAAATAAGCGCCTTTGCGTGACTCGAACCGGGGCGATTTAAACGGTTTTTTCGCAGGGCGTGCCATGCGCGCCTCATAAATTCCATAAGCGCGCATGGCACGCCCTACTTATATCTTTCGTGGATAATCTACTTCCGCTGGATGCGTATAACATCAACGCTTATTTTTATCTCTAGACTATCGCCCGATTGTTTATTAGACTCAAAATTATTTGTCTGATGTGATGGTGCATCATGATTTTTTCGATACTCGGTAATAGCTTCGCTGCTCAACAAACCGGTTATTCCCGGAATCCTTCGATCGCCTCGACAGATGGTTCAAATCCGGACGTTCAACAATATCCCGCGTTAAAAACAGATAGCTCCACATCAATAGGCAATAAAAAAAACCAAGAGCTTTCGGAGTCCGATCTAAAAATCGTCAGCGAGCTTAAGCAAAGAGATGCTGAAGTCAAGGCGCATGAGGCGGCTCATCTGGCTGCGGCGGGAGGGATTGCTACCGGCGGCGCCAGTTTTGAATATCAGCAAGGCCCCGATGGGATTCGGTATGCAATCGGCGGCGAAGTCAACATAGACACTTCTGCGGTTCCCGGTGACCCGGCTGCAACACTGCGAAAAGCCGACATCATCAGGAGAGCCGCCCTGGCGCCGGCCGAGCCCTCAGGACAGGATCAGCAAGTCGCGGCCAGCGCAACAGCCATGGCAGCCCAGGCACAAATCCAATTGTTGCAAAAAAACCAAGACACCCAAAATGGCCATAAAGACCATCTTGGAACAAGAATCAATCTGTCGGCATAAACCTGGGATAAGGGCGAGCCAAAGGTTTTATTCAGACTTGCTCAAAGCATCCGAAAAATCAATCAGCCAGGGGGCATGAAAATACTTGGCTATGAGATAAGCGCCCAGATTCACCCATTGCACCTTTCCGTCCAATATTGCCGAATCGGAGGTGATTGCGACCTTACAGCCATGTAGTATGGCTTGGTCCGGATTGTCGATTAATTCCGCCTGCCAATTCCAGCCATGAGCATCGGCAATATTACGCACCATTTCTGCGAGCCGTCCGCTGTTGGAAATGGGTTTGTCAAACAGCCACAACACATTGGCCGGAGCAAAGGCTTGCAGCGTATTGCCAATGAGTTCAATTGCCTGCCGGGTTTCATGCACCAGCCGGTAAGTCCCATGAATACCGGCAACATCCCGTACGCAGTTATCGCAGCAACGCAGCAACAAACCTCCCGCCATAGCCGTTTCAACGGTAATGATCAGGTTAAATCCGTCAATAACCAAGTGCCGGTCTTTGATGTGTTCAATCTCAAGGCATCTTGTATTTCTTAACTCTCTGCTTGTTTTCGAGCAGGCCGCCCTGGAAATCGCCAGACGTTGACGTTTGACAAGCTGATGGTGGTCACCGACCAATTGAATCGCCGAATGCCGTGCATATCCGCGATTTAGCAGCCAGCAGAGCTCATAAACAGCCTCATGTACATGAAGCAATTGTTTACCGCTAAATAATATTCGATCATTCAAATGCCCGCCGCGATGTCTTTGTTCATGGCTATTCATAGAATCTGAGGTCGCTTCTCAATCAGGATTCGGAACTTGATTCATGATAAAACATCCGCCCATAATGAAATAGTATTCAACTACCTAAAAAACCTGATGAGAGATTTAGACCAACTCTTTGAGGCACTCTCAAAGTCAGCTTTCCGCAGCAAATTCCACCTGCAAGGCAAGGATCTTGTTTATTTGCATTCCAAAGGATTGCCGACGGTTATTGTTCATGCCGGCGACTTTATTGCAAAACGCCTGTCGCCGCCGCAGCCTAGAAACGATGGCAAGCAAACCCCTTTTCGGGGCCATCCGGTTTTTGTAGCACAGCATGCAACGGCATGCTGCTGCCGCGGTTGCCTGGAAAAGTGGCACCGGATACCGATGGGCCGCGCCCTGACTCCAGATGAACAAAGCTATGTGGTTGAAGTCCTGGAGCGGTGGCTGCAAAACGAAATGAAAAAGTCCGCTTAACAAAGTTTCGTGCCAGAGGATCAACACGGTGAGCCATCAATTGGCATTGCAAATCGCCATCCCAACAGGCTTTAACGTCCCACAGTCGTCTGGCTCACATAAGTATTTATACGAATTGTGAGTTCAATTCAGATATTGATAATTAAATGCAGCTTTAAATCATAACGTGTTAATTGGGAGAAGCATTATCGCAATGAGCATAAAACCATAAACGAGGTGGCATCATGAGCGACACTTATCAATATCGCCGTCTATCTAAAGATGACGCGGCAGTTCTCTTCGTGGATCATCAGTGCGGCCTGACTGCGTTAGTACAGGATTATCCGCCTAGCGAATTTAAGAACAGCATCATGGCCTTGGCTGATACGGCGAAGTTTTTTAACCTGCCGACTATCCTCACCACCAGTTTCGAGACGGGACCGAACGGCCCCATTATGCCCGAGCTGAAAGAAATGTTCCCTCACGTTCCGTTTATCGCTCGTCCCGGCCAAATCAACGCCTGGGACAATGAAGATTTCGTTAACGCCGTGAAGGAAACCGGCCGCAAGCAACTCATTATTGCCGGCATAGTGACAGAGGTCTGCGTGGCTTTCCCCGCACTGTCTGCGTTAGAGGCCGGCTACGAAGTCTTTGTCGTCACCGATGCAAGCGGCACATTTGACCAAGCCAGCCGTGAAGCGGCATGGCTTCGGATGTCGTCTGCTGGGGTGCAACTGTTAAATTGGTTCGCCGTAAGTTCTGAACTGCAACGCGACTGGCGCAATGACATCCAGGGTTTTGGCAAGCTGCTTTGCGGACATACTCCGGTCTACCAAAACCTCATGGTCAGTTATGCCGCTAAAAGCCGAGCCTAATAAGACATGATACGGTAAATACCCCTGTTGCCGGCGCGCCGCTGAGAATGACTGCTACCAAGAAGAATTAGCAGCCGTGCTAATCTCAAGGCTTTGCCCAAAAGAAACCAATAAAACCGGAGAACGTCTGGAATACTTGTGTGCTTAACGTTCAAGAGTATCGAAAAACCGATGAAATGCTTAAAGGAGCAATCTATAACAAAGTGTAAGGCCGGTTTTATGGCCGAACATAAATTTTGAGTCTGGATAAACTGCACTTCGTAAATCAGTCTTTGCAAAAAATAGAACTTAAAAAACAATCGCGAGTTAATAATTAAAACACAAGGGATGCCGATGAAAACCGAAATCGCCAAAACGCATGACAAAGCTCAGATTCGACAACTCATTAATGACCAAATGAGCGGTATTTGCATGAAAAACACAAATCAGATCTTAAGCCATTACGCTCCGGACGCTATCATCTTCGATGTGAAACCGCCGTTCCAAAAAATCAAGAATGTGACTGATCTTCGCCGAACTTGGGATGCATGCTTGCCCTGCCTTCCAGCTATATTCGGGACAGAGATACGTGATTTGGGTATTTTCGTTAGCGGCGATCTGGCGCTTGCTCACTGGTTCTGGTGCTTTACAGAGATGGACAAAGAACTTCCGGCAATGCAGACATGGACACGGAACACCGTCGGCTATCGACGGCATCAGGACGGGTGGCAAATCGTGTATGAGCATTGCGAGGTCTCTTTCGACCCGGAAATGTCTAAAGATGCACTCACTCTCGAACCTTAGCCGGAGCCAGTGGCAAGAGAGATTCTTAACCGCTATATGATCAGTACTGTACTGGGTAATAAATGATCGAAACTCTAATCTCCATAGCTGTCGTTCTATTCGCCGCGTTGCTTCTTTATATAGCAACCCAACCTGATACGTTCCGTATCTGCCGCGCCGCCAGCATCAAAGCATCTCCCGACAGAATTTTTGCGTTAATCAACGACTTCCACAATTGGGATGCCTGGTCGCCTTATAAAAAAATGGACCCGGAGATGAAACGAAACCTCAGCGGTAAGCCACGCGGTAAAGGCGCGGTATATGAGTGGGAAAGTACCGACAGTAATGCCGGTACAGGGCGTATGGAGATCATCGAATCATTGCCATCGTCCAGGATCGCTATCGAACTGGATTTATTCAAACCTGTCGAAAGCCGCTGTATCCTGGAGTTCATATTGGAAAGCCAAGGTGACGAAACTGAAGTTACGTCGACCCTGCAAGGCACCAATTCCTACTTTGGAAAGCTTATGGAAATATTTTACGATCCGGACAACATGGTCGGCAAAGATTTTGAGGAAGGTCTTGCCAATATAAAAACTATCGCTGAGAGATAAGGAGCATAGGTCTTTTATCTTTCATTCAGCCTTCCAATAGATAATCCTTTACGAACACAGCATCCATCTAAATATCCACGGTCTTATTCTGATCAAACCCGGGAGCGACTTTCGTACCCGCATAGCCTCTGGGATTGCATAATATTCTGGCACCCGCTATGCGGTAATCGATTTGGCTGTGGACATGACCGTGGAACCAGGCGGCAATCTCGTATTCATGCAACAACGGCTTCATATCATTGCAATAAGCCAGCTTTTTCAGCGCATAAGCCGTATCATTCCAGCTCCACAAAGAAGGCGCATGGTGAGTGACCACTACAGTCTTTCCTGAAAACGGCTGAGCTAATTCTTGTTCCAGCCACGTTTTTGAGCTTTGGTGTAATTGACTAAACTGCACCGCATCAAAAGGCTTTTCGGCAAATTGAATCCGCCTGAAATCATTTAACGTTTTACTTAAAGCCTCGGCTGTTTTGTCGCCTTCAACAAACAAATCGGCCCAGAGCGTGCAACCCAAAAAACGCACACCCTGAAATATGAAACAGTCGTTCTCAAGAAAATGCACATTGCTGCCGGCGCATTGGTCACGGATCAACTGCAACGTTTGCTGATATTCACGTGTATAAAACTCGTGATTACCGGCAATATAAATAACTGGTTTATTAAAAGTTTTAAGCCAGTCCAGGCCTTGCGTACTGATCCCAATATCGCCCGCTGCGATAACAATATCAGCATCATTATCCGGGGCTTCCAGCGTCCCGAACTCCAAATGTATATCAGAAAAATAATTTATCCTCACACTAAACTCTACTTAATAGCCGGTATAGGCGTATAATTTAACAATTTCTTCCAGATAACCGTAACCTTTTTCAAAAGATTTTGTATATGTCTATTAGCCTTAGAAAAATCACCCACCAAGTTTTAGTCGGCAATGTTAAAGTCGGCGGCGGCGCTCCGATCGTTGTTCAGTCTATGACCAATACCGATACCGCCAATGTTTCTGCCACCGTAAACCAAATTATCGAACTGGCCGCCGCCGGTTCCGAGGTTGTCCGCATTACGGTTAACTCCGAAGAAGCGGCAGCCGCCGTTGCCGAAATCCGCAATCAACTGGATAAAAAAGGCAACTCGACCCCGATCGTTGGCGACTTTCATTTCAACGGCCATAAGTTACTGGAAAAATACCCCGACTGCGCCCAGGCTTTGGACAAATACCGGATCAATCCGGGCAATGTAGGCCGCGGCAAAAGCCGTGATCCGCAATTTCAGCAAATGATTGAATTCGCCTGCCGATACAACAAACCGGTGCGCATCGGCGTCAACGGCGGCAGCTTGGATCAATCGGTGCTGACCCGTTTACTCGACGAAAACAGAAGTTTGGCAACACCCGAGCCTTTGGCCGCCGTCACCCGCAAAGCCATCGTGCTGTCCGCACTTGAAAGCGCCGCTAAAGCCGAAGAACTTGGGCTTGGCAAAGACAAAATCATCCTGTCCTGCAAAATCAGCAACGTGCAGGAACTGATCAGCATTTACCAAGACCTATCCAGCCGTTGCGATTATGCATTGCATCTGGGTCTGACCGAAGCGGGCATGGGCTCCAAAGGCATCGTCTCATCGGCCGCCGCTTTATCGGTACTGATGCAACAAGGCATCGGCGACACTATCCGTATTTCCCTGACCCCGGAACCCGGCGCATCCAGAACCCAGGAAGTCATCGTCGGCCAGGAAATTTTGCAAACCATGGGCTTTCGTTCATTCACCCCGATGGTTATCTCCTGCCCCGGTTGCGGCCGCACCACCAGCGATTATTTCCAAAAACTGGCGATGGATATCCAAAGCTATTTACGCGATCAAATGCCGGTATGGCGCACTAAATATCCGGGTGTTGAAACCATGGAAGTCGCGGTTATGGGTTGCGTGGTCAACGGTCCCGGCGAAAGCAAAAACGCCAATATCGGCATCAGCCTGCCCGGCACCGGAGAAACCCCGGTAGCGCCGGTTTATGAAGACGGCGAGAAAACCGTGACATTGAAAGGCGACCGGATTGCCGAAGAGTTCCAGGAAATTGTTGAGCGTTATATTGAAACGCATTACGCGCCTTAACCCGACACATACTCGCGGCAAATGTCGGGTTACGCTACGCTAACCCGACCTACGAGACTTTCCGATTCCACTCAGCGTAACGACCGCACCGAAAAGCTCCTGGCTTATCAACGATTGAACGTTTACAAGAGTATGCTCTGTTGTCTCAAGACTCACCTTACCTGGAAATCTACCGCCGCCGAAGTGGATGGCAACGTGAAGGTTTCAGTGAAAAACAGAGTGTTACTTTGGAATCGGTTGATTTGACGCTGGTGGTCGAAGAGCTTTATTCGTAAAGAAAAACTCCGCGGTAGTGCCACACATACAATGCCGCTAACTTTTTAGTATTTTTATAAATAATATCATGCAGAGTCTGGGCGAGGTTGCTGCTAGCAGCCAATAATAGCGGACGACAAGGTCAATTTGGCTTCATTTGGTGGACTTGATCAATTTACGAGGCTTATTCCTTTAACTTAACCGCTTTTCAGTGTCTAATGGGCTACAAATCCCGATTGATTTTAATAAATGCATTCAAAGTAACTTGTCTTTGACTTTCATGTGAACATTATGACCTTAGCACCTTATCAACAAAGTCTATATACCTGGTTTATGCGTAAAGCGACTAATAGCGCAGTTCGTCGTGTTGCTGAATTACCTCTCGCTATTGCTACTGACATTGGTTTAGTTCGACCTGAAAATCAAGATAGAGCCGCAATCCTTCGTATCCAATTAACTGCAAACCGCTCATCAATTGTGGTGGTTTTATGTGACGGAATGGGCGGCATGAGCGATGGAGCAGAGTGTGCTTGTCTTGCTATTGCAACATTTCTATCTAGTTGTGTACAAAATGCTAACCTTCCATTGCAGGAAAGAATTGTAATCTCTGTAACAAACGCTAACGATGCTGTATTTGCAAAATATAACGGTCGCGGAGGAGCAACACTTTCAGCATTCATTGCCGACAGCCAAGACGGAGTCTTAGGAATTAATGTAGGAGATAGTCGTATTTATTCTATAGAAAATAATAAGCTATCTCAAATAACGGTTGACGATACTATTGCAGGTCAATTTGATCAAGCGAATGAAAATATCCATGGACAAAATGAATTACTTCAATATGTTGGAATGGGGCAAGGTATTGTTCCCCATGTCATAGCCTTATCCAAAGACTCCCTGTTACCTAACATACTTATGACTTCTGATGGCATTCATTTTTTAGACAAACAAACTATGGAATTGGTGATCAAACATTCTCCTGATTCAGCTATTGCTGTCAGACGTTTAATAGAACTTGCGAAATGGTGCGGTGGTCATGACAATGCGAGTGGAATTATCGCTACTAATCTTTCATCATTACTAATGCCAAGATTAAATGCCAATTTAGGCGATATTGAAGTATGGGATGCTTTCGGTGAAGTTCAACTTATAAGTTTTCAGAATCCTTGTGTAACCGCTTTTAAGAATGAAAACAAAATGGAAATTAAAGATCCAGCTGACAAGAAAACTAAACCAGCTAGAAAGCGAACACGACCTAACCAAGATTCATTACACAAAAGAGCTATTACCCTAGAAAAAAAGAATGCCAGAAATGCCGAAAAAAGCCAAACTGAGACCAAGAAACCTATCCCTCAGTTACAAATTGATTTTGACGCTAACTAAGGAGTGCGCAAGTGTTAGATTTGCCAAAGAGATATGTGCCTAATGGGTCTTCAGCCAGTGGTGGATTCGGAAGTGTTATTTATTGTCAAGACACACATCTTGATCGACTTGTTGCAATAAAATCGATTAAAGACGCCTCTGAAAAACATCGTTTAATTGACGAATTAAATGCTCTTATGCTCTTGAGATCAAAACATGTTGTTCAGGTCTTTGATATAGTCAAAGGCAAAAGCGACTCTATCGGGATTGTAGAAGAATATATTGATGGCGATGATTTATTGAATAGCCCAATTCCTCAGACTTCATACGACAACTATCTTAAAACGCTTTGGCAAATAGCCTCGGGTATTGCCGACATTCATGGAGCGGATGTTATTCATAGAGACATCAAACCTAATAATATGAAGCTTGATAAGGAAGGCATTGTAAAAATATTTGATTTTGGTCTTTCAAGAGATGAAGGACCAAAAGCAGTAACAAAAGGCTTTAAAGGTACATTTGGCTTTGCTGCACCGGAATTAATTGCATCTGGTTTTGTCGCTTTTTCTCGAGCTGTCGATACTTACGCCTTTGGCGTTACTGCTATAGTCCTATCTGGATTGGGGTTACCTGATGAATTGCAGAAGATACCTCCTCAGCCTCTACCGGATAATTTTATGCTGAGACTTCCCTTTAAATTAACTCCCGATTTGGTATTGCTTATAACAGCTTGCTTGGCCCCTAATCCGAACGATAGGCCATTGATGAGTCATGTTCGTGATTTGCTTTCACGTCATTTACTGCATAATAAGCATCAAGCATTGGCTGTTTATAATAATCAGCCCAGTGTTCTAAATGCCTCGAAACGCGTTGTTTCACTTAAATTTGCTGATATTGGTGAAATAGTAATTGAATATGATGGTTTTCGGTTTTATGTTTCCGCTGTCAGTGGTGAGGTTCTTATAAATAATCAAGCTGTATCGGCTGGGGAAGAAATCCCCAAATCATGTGTAGTTGCTCTAGGTGGCTCGCATAGAAGAGCTAGTGAGAGAAAATTTATAACTTTTGATGTTTCTAATCCTGAGGTCGTTCTGTGACTGGACCACTTAATGTAAATGATGTAATTGATGGGCGCTATCAAATTAAATCCTATATAGATAAAGGTGGGATGCAATATGTCTATAAAGCTAACGACTTAGTTCTTAATAGGCTGGTTGCCTTAAAGACACCTCAAAATCCTTCCGCTGAAAAAAGATTTAATCGTAGTGCGATTGTCGCGGCAAAAGTTAATCACCCGAATGTTGCAAAAACACTTGATTATTTTGAAATAGATAACCGGCAATATTTAATCGAAGAGTTAATTGAAGGTGGTGACCTTGATAAAGCTATTTTACAAAAAGTGAAATATGTAGATCCTTATCTTGTTGCCAAAATATTCCACTATTTAGCTAAAGGTATTGCCGCTTCCCATCATGTTGGCGTGATACATCGTGATTTAAAGCCCACAAATGTCATGGTGCTGAATGGACTTCATGTGAACAGTATCAAAATCACAGATTTTGGTATTGCGAAAATGGCTGAAGAAGAATTGGCAGAAGCAGTAAAAGATGGCGATGCAGCTACCATTAGTAAATCACAAACAGCGATAGGTGCTTTACCTTATATGGCTCCAGAAGCACTCCTTACACCAAGACATGTAAGTTATCCAGTAGATATTTGGTCACTTGGTGCGATGATGTTTGAGTTGCTTACAGGTAACAAACCATTTGGTACTGGATTTATAGTCGTGCATAAAATTATTGAAGCTATCCCTCCAGCTTTTCCTTCGTTCATAACCAATAATGCTCAATTCTCATATTTGTCAAAAGAATTGATTCGGCTTATTTTGAGCTGTCTTCAAAAAGATGCTGCGACTAGACCAACGGCTGATCAGCTAGTTGAACTTTGCGGAACGCTTTGTTATCCAACGACTGCGAGACACGTTGGTATCGTAAAAGAAATAAGACATAACGCTTGGGGCTTTATTTCTAATGAAGAACCTGATGTTTTCTTTAATTTAGCTAGCGTCTATGGTGAAAATCCAGTCAACGGAAGTAATGTTTGGTTCTCAAAATTTCCTGGTGATCCAAATTGGAGGGCTCACCCAATTGTTTGTTTGAAGTGATCGTATCTCCCATGCTTCCCCGGTTGTTGCCCTTGCCGATCTGGAACAGTGTCGTGGGATGGACTAAATGCAATGAAGCCCAACAATCAAAACTGTTTTTAGTCAAAAGCCGCTGTTCAAATATAACATTGTTTGTCAGCAAGTAACTCTGTAGGGCAATGGGATGGACGCCTCGTGCCAGACTGATAGGATTAACCGATCAGACAATTTAGCGGAGGAGTCCATCTCATTTGCCCTACCAATTTTACCGTCAATGAATTTACTTATTCCTATTCATCAGAAAGCACGGATTGACACATTTTGAATATGAAAAAACTAAGCCAACCGCAGCTTTACGGCAATACCGGCTTATTATTCAACCGACTGAGCGACAAACTCAACACAAACAAAGCGCCCTGCTCGCTTTTTGCCAATTCAATCTTTCCGCCGTAGGCTTTCAACAAGGAAAGCGTGATTTCCAATCCTAAACCTGTGCCACCGGCATTTCTGCGCGTGGTAAAAAATGGGGTGAAGATCTTGTTGCGATTGGCGGATGAAACGCCGGTGCCGTTGTCATGCAAGCTGAGCTGCAAGATGTTTTCATCAAAAGCGGCACTTATTTCCAATTGGCTTGCCGCGTGTTGCAGGCTGTTTTCGAACAGGTTGATAAGCACCATTTCCAGCGCATCCGGGGCAATCGCCAAGGTTGTCTCGGGTAGATCGATGTAATTAAGTTGTAAGCCGCGCTCCAAATAACGATTTCTTAATCCATCAAGCACAGCGTGCAGATTGCTATGCTGGCGGCTGGGCTCCAATGCATCGGCACGGGCAAGTTCCAACAGGCGATTAACCAACTGCCTGAGGCGTTGGGTGTCGGCCAGGATATTGTCGATAAAGCGCTGGCGCTGCTCAATGGGCATGGTGTCCGGATGATCCTGCAACAATTCCAGCGCGCCTTGCATGGAGGTGAGCGGGGTTTTGAATTCATGAGAAACATGGCTCGCAAAACGCCGAATATAATCGGTACGTTCGGCCAAGGCTTGCGACATGCCGGCAAAGCTTTCCGACAGCTGGGCGATTTCGTAGGTGACTGGATTTTTCAGCGGTTCGAGCAGTTTTTGCTCGCCCTGTTTAATGCGTTCCGTCTGACTGATCAGTTCGCGGATAGGGCGAGAAATGGTGGCCGATACCAGCACGACCAGCGCCACAACCAAACCTAAGAGGCAGATAAAGGCAATGAAAACCTTTTTCCTGACTGCAAACAGGTGTTTGAGAATATTATCCGGCGTGCGCGAAAGATAAATGACGCCTTGCAGGTGCCGGTTTTCAAGCACCGGAAAGGCGACAAATACGCGAATATTGGTGCCCCGGCTCATCGAATACAACGGCGGCGGTGGCTCATCGGAAAGACGTTGCCGTATGGCCCCCGCATAGTGTCCGTCTAAGGCCCGCCGGACTTCAGGAATGTCCGCAAGCGATAGCCCAACTTCATCGCGCCCGGCAATCACCGTGCCGTTCATATCCAGCAGCCGGATTCCTGACAGTGTTACGTGCTGGGTATCCAACATCACCTGCCGCATCAATACGCCGATATGTTGCGCCAGTTCGTCGGCCGGAGTCTGCGCAGGCCGCGCTTCGGGACGCGGCAGACTAATCGGGTTAATCAAGCTTAATGTCGGAATGACGGGTTCATAGGTGCTGGATTCCGGCAACGGCAGCGAGGGCAGCATCTTGCCGTAGGTGTTATTTTGATGATGAAGGTTGCGCACGAGTTGGCGATAGCCGGCAGACAGCACCGCAGATTGCGAGATTAATTCCCGCTCGGTTTGCTGCACCAATTCGTTTTCGTAGATACGGAAGAAATACAGCCCGCCCAGCGGCAATCCCAACACCATTAACATGACTATCAGCAATATGTTCCTGAGCCGGAACAGGCGCCGATTTAGACCCGGCAGTTGGGCGTTTATTGGCATGAGGCGAGCTTGTAACCGACGCCGTGAACGGTCTCTATTACCGCCTCGCAACCGGCATCGCCCAGTTTCTGGCGGATGTGGCGGCTATGGCTGTCGATGGTGCGATCGCTGACGTAGACATTGTTGGCATAGGCGCTGTTCATAATCGTGTCGCGGCTGAAAACACGGTTGGGCTGGCGCATCAACAGCAGCAGCATCGCAAATTCTGTGGCCGTAAGGCTGATAATTTGGTCATTCCAACTGATGACGTGCTGCTCAACTTGAATGCACAATTTGCCGTGTTGCAGGCTGTCGGTTTCGATAGCCGGTTTTAGCGGCGCATGGGTGCGCTTGAGTATGACATTGATGCGCGCGACCAGTTCGCGCGGGCTGAAAGGCTTGGTGACATAATCGTCACCGCCGATTTCCAAGCCCAATATCCGGTCGATTTCATCGTCGCGCGAGGACAGGAACAGAATCGGCACATCGGAGGTTTTGCGAATTTCCCGGCAGACTTCCAAGCCGTCAAACTCCGGCATGTTGATGTCCAATACGATCAAGTCGGCAGCCGATGCGCTAAATTGCTGCAAGGCCTGCCGCCCGTCTTCTGCCAGCGTGACTTGCATGCCCGCTTTTTCCAACGCAAAGCTGATGACCTCGCGGATATGGGCATCGTCATCGATTATCAGGATATGTTTTTTCATGGTTTCTTATTGTCCGGCAATCTTGATTATTCCAATTCAGCAAGTTGTCAATTGTTATTATTTATTAGAGCTATCTTATAGGTTTCAATTTCGCCGCTGGAGTGCAGGCTTTGCCTACTGGGGCAGATATCTGCTCCTGCAATATCTGCATTTCCCACATCCCTGTGGGTCATGTAGGTAAGGAGCGTGAGCACGACTTGTACGGACGCAGGAGGTACGACTCCACGGATGGAGGAGGTAGAATCGCGTCTGGAACAGCGATCGAGAGCACCAACAGTAGGCGCTTTAGGCGACGCAGGAGCAGTTGCCGAGAAGTGGAAGCTTCGCCTGCGCTGGCGCAAGCAGAGCTTGCACTCCTTCGCTCCATAATCTCAATGGGCAATGATGCTTTTTGTAAATGTGCTTGCTACAAGATCACAATTTCTTTCTATGTTAAAAGCGCACCGGGATCAAGGTAAAAGATTCTATTCCAAGCCTGCAATTTACTGGCATCGTATTGCCAAAACAATGGCAACACACTGCGGACAGCAAAGTGCAAATGCGGCGGTTTTCCTTTGGCATTACCGGTATTGCCAACTGCTCCGATAATATCACCCCTGCTGACCTGACGTAAAATGCCGGTATCTATTCGCTGCAAGTGCGCATAGTAATAAAAGCGCCATTTCGGCCCCAACACCACAATGCTGTTACCGCCCATGTCATTGAAACCGGTGTAAACCACTACGCCATTAGTCGCCGCCAAAACGTCTGCACCTTCCTTGGCGAAAATATCGATTCCTTTGTGTGTCCCGGAGCGTCCCCAAGGCGAGTACCAAAAGGACGCTGGATTCCAGTCGGCGGCGCTGGCACCTGCAACTGGAATGGTATGATTCGCCGGAATCAAATAGCCGACGCTAACAACTAACAATAAAAACACTAATTTTTTCATGACCTTGACTTTCATTTTTGCACTTCCGCCGACGCATCTCCCTGCCCTGTCAGCTCATACCAATCAAAATGACGTGTCGCCAGCATCAACCCGGCAAGCACGATAAACAATAATAAACTTCCCATCAGCAACGCGCTTTCTTCAGCTTGTAGAATAACGTACAACGATACATATAATATCGATAAACCGGCTCCCAATATCAATCCCAGCTTGCGGCTGCGTAAAATTGCGCCGAAATAAAAGGTTAGCAAAGCGGTACTACTGAGCGCTGCAATCCCATAAGCCAGCAGAAATTGAATATGTTCCGAAAGTGAAATCAGCAACAGGTAAAATACTAACAGAGCCATACCGACAAGCGTGTACTGAATCGGATGAACGCGCACTTTCTTCAGTAACTCAAACAAAATCAACGCGACAAAAGTCAAAATGATAAACAGCTCGGCATATTTGATGCTGCGTTCGGATTGCTGATAAACATCGACCGGCTGAATCAGATCAAAACCGACAGCGCGTTCCATCAAGCTTGAACACTCGCCCTTGCGGCACCGTCCCATTGCATTGCTCACGTCATAAGAAAATGACGAGGCCCGCCACTGCGCGGTAAACCCTTTGTCCGTGATGTCGCGCTGCTCGGGGAGCAAGTCGCCGGTAAAGCTCGGATGAGGCCAGTTTGCCGCTAATTGCACATTGGTATTATCCGACAATAACGCAAAGTTTATCGAACGCATGCCGTGCAATTCCATATCGAAAGAAAACGATATTTTGCTTTCCTGTTCCTGCGGCAAATCCGACACGGCGACGTGCATTCCCGCAACCGTTCCCGGCAAATTGCCGCCCGGTTGAAAAGCGAGTTTTTCCCCGTTCCAGTTCAGCATTGGCGGTGTCGCTATGCCGCGCTGGTCACACACCAATACCGATATTTGCGGTTTGTCCCAGCGAATTTTATAGTCCTTATTCTTGGCGATCAGGTCGAGCACAGGCTGGGTGCTGAATTCGCCGGTCACCTGCAAAGCGTTGGTATAAACGGGAACGCCATAAATACCCCGGTAACGCTGTGAGCTTTCTAGTTTGCTATCGATATTCAACTGCTTGGGGATGATGTATAAAACATCATGCACCGTCATTTCCTTGATGATTTCCGTTTCTTTTTTGTCCGTGCCGATAATTTTTTCTTTAGCGTTATAAGTAAAATGGTAAGGAATGGAAAGAACCGGTCCGGCAATGGTCTGGCTACCCGGCCAGCTTTGTTCGATACTTTGGTAGGCTTGCTGCCGCCAACCTACGCGCTCGCCCACCAAATCCAACATAAAAGATTGCGGCAAAATCAAACATAAAATCAGGAAAAGAATAATGCCCGGCTTAAAATAAAAACTTTGTCTCATGACTCGTGACTCCTTTGGTTTATGGTCACGGTACACTCTACGCAGTCGTTATGCAGATACGGCAAAGAAAATGTGGAAAATAACAGTGGTGGATGTGCAGATTTAGTGCAGTGGTTTATATTCCATGCAATTACCCTTGCGAACTGAATCCAAGTGATGAAAAAACGGCTACTTTAACAAGCGACAGAACCGCCGAAGATTTTCAGGGAATCGTGCAGCGGTATAGGATTTATTTACGGTATGAATCGGTGGAAATAAAAGCTTACTTATTCAAGCTAATCTGCCTTCTGACTGGCATCCTAAGCTTTATTTACTGCTTACTGGAATCAGGAAAGCGCCAACCGAGTAAGCAACTGCATCTTTAATGGTATCAAATGACTTGTCCAGGGTGTCGCTATTACTCACGTCTTTGATAACATGATGACCGTCATTATTCAGCACTATTTCAATTTTCGTTAGTTTTTGGTAATTCTTTAACTATCTTCATTATCATCTCCTCAATTTATTAATTTTATGTAATTCTCATCCATATTCGGCTCGCCATAATCCGGATGCTCGTTCTCTACGCCACCATCATATAGCCTTAGATGATTGGCGGGGTGCCCCTGAGTTGCTTTACCAATCCCCATGCCTGCCATGGTCTTCAATGAATTTACTTATCCCTGTCGATTCGCTGGTTATTTCAAAAAAGAAGATTTCAGCCTGTCCTTTGGATTCAAACCCTTCCACCGAAACTTCAAATTCTGTGGCTTCCTGTATTAAATTATCGTCCTCATCATACTCGGCGTTAAGCCCATAGCAGTCACCATAAACGCCATTGATAAGGTTGTCGTAAACTGCTAAATAACGATCATCTTCTGACGAATAATCCTCATCAGGCGTCCATGCAGCAAAAGGCGTTTGGTGCAATTGAGCGAATTTTTTAGCTATTTGTATTTTTTGGCTGTCGCTGATCATTTTTATATACGGTTAGTTATTTGTGGATTAACTGTCATCATCTTAGACCTTGATGCGATAAATATCGGTTATGGGATGAATTTACTAGTTCCTGACTCGTGGAAGTTCGGTTTAAAAAGCTTTTAACTCTTGCGCCTCAACATTAGTGCGTCACAATCTATGCCTTCAATCAAAAAAACCATAGAAGAGTGTTTCTATCTACGTTGGAGTTAAAAGCTCACCGGGATCAATATAAAACATCCTACTCCAGGGCTGCGGCTTACTGTCGTCGTATTGCCAAAACAGCGGAAACAAGCTACGGATAACAAAATGCAAATGGGGCGGTTTCCCTTGTGCGTTACCGGTATTGCCGACAGTACCGATAGTTTCGCCCATTCTGACAAATCGCAAACTGCGGGCATCAATCTTCTGCAAATGGGCGTAATAATAAATACGCCATTTCGCACCCAATATCGCTACTATATTGCCGCCAATGTCATTAAAACCAGTATAGACCACTACGCCGCTACTTGAAGCCAATACCGGAACTCCTTCTTTGGCGAAAATATCTATGCCTTTATGAGTTCCGGAACGTCCCCAAGGATGATACCAGAAGGATTTCGGATTCCAATCGGCGGCGCTTGCGCCCGCTACCGGAATCTTATGGCTTGTCGGAATCAGAAAGCCAACGCCAATCACTAGGACTAAAAGAAGCGAAGGTGTCATTTTCATAGCGTTGTATATCACTTTGCGCTTGGTGAATATCCTGACCTGCCAATACTTGCTGTATTACCGTAGCGCATTTACTTTATGTAGCGCCGAATCATCCTAAATTTCATATAAGTTAAACAAAAAAAGGGACTGTGACGAATCACAATCCCTTTTTTCACCCTTAAGCAGCCTTTTGGTAAGGGCTGCAAACAAAACTCGGGTTATTCTACTTCAACTTCTTTCATACTCAATCTGACGCGGCCTTGGCGGTCTATTTCAAGTACTTTGACTTTGACTACATCGCCTTCATTGAGTCTGTCGCTGACTTTATCAACGCGCTCATCCGAAATTTGCGAAATATGAACCAAGCCGTCTTTACCAGGAAGTATGGTAACGAATGCGCCGAAGTCCATTAATCTGACTACTTTGCCTTCGTAAACTTTACCGACTTCAACTTCTGCGGTAATTTCTTCGATCAGACGACGCGCTTCTTCACCGGCAGCTTTATCAACAGACGCCACTTTCACTATACCATCGTCGGTCAAATCGACGCTGGCACCGGTTTGCTCGGTAATGCTGCGTATAGTTGCGCCGCCTTTGCCGATAACTTCGCGGATCTTTGCCGGATCGATTTTGAAAGTAATGATACGCGGCGCGAAATCGGACATTTCTTCACGGGTGGAGGACAATGCCTTATTCATTTCACCCAGGATATGCAAACGACCGTGTTTTGCTTGATCCAAAGCTGTCTTCATGATTTCTGCGGTAATGCCATCTATTTTGATGTCCATTTGCAGCGCGGTAATGCCGTCTACTGAACCGGCAACTTTAAAGTCCATATCGCCCAGATGATCTTCATCACCCATGATGTCGGACAATACTGCAAAGCTGTCGCCTTCTTTAATCAGCCCCATCGCGATGCCGGCAACCGGTGATTGGATGGGCACACCGGCATCCATTAACGCCAAGCTGCTACCGCAAACTGAAGCCATGGAACTTGAGCCGTTGGATTCAGTGATTTCAGAAACCACCCGAATAGTGTACGGAAATTCATCCATATTAGGTAATACCGCAGCAACGCCACGTTTCGCCAAGCGACCATGGCCAATTTCACGACGTTTTGGCGAGCCGACGAAACCAACTTCGCCAACGCTAAATGGAGGGAAGTTGTAATGCAACATGAACGGTTCTTTGTATTCACCGGCCAACGCATCAATGATTTGCGCATCACGTTGTGTGCCTAGGGTTGCAACTACTAACGCTTGAGTTTCGCCGCGGGTAAATAATGCTGAACCATGAGTTCTGGGCAACACGCCGGTTCTGATGGTAATCGGCCTGATATTATCTAATCCACGTCCGTCAATACGCTTGTTTTCGTTAAGAATAGCGTTGCGGACGATACTGTATTCCAGGTGTTCGATAATGCCGCGTATGTCGCTTTCAGCATACTCGCCATTTGCCGTCAGTTTTTCAACCACGGCATTTCTAATCTCTTTCAATTGTTCTTGTCTAACCAGCTTTTCCGCGACTTGATAAGCGGCCTTAATACCCGCTTCAACTTCTGCAGTTACCAGTTTTTTAAGTTCGACATTAACTTCGGGAGCTACCCACTCAACAACGCCTTTACCCGCAGCTGCTGCAAATTCGTTAATGGCGTTAATAGCGACCTGCATTTGCTGGTGACCGAATAAAACCGCACCCAGCATCACTTCTTCCGACAGATTGTCAGCTTCAGACTCAACCATTAAAACAGCATGCGCTGTTCCGGCAACAACCAATTCCAGTCGTGATTCCTTTAAAGTGTCAGGAGTTGGATTTAATAAATATTCTCCGTCCTTATAACCTACAGTGGCTGCGCCTACTGGACCGTTAAAAGGCAAACCTGAAACTGCCAAGGCGGCGGAAGCGCCCAACAAAGCTGGAATTTCGGGATTAACTTCAGGATTAAGCGATACGACTGTTGCAATGATTTGAACTTCGTCAGTATAGCCCTCTGGGAAAAGAGGACGAATAGGCCGGTCAATCAGACGAGACGTTAATGTCTCATTTTCACTGGGGCGTCCTTCTCTCTTGAAAAAGCCGCCAGGAATCTTACCGGCTGCATAAGCTTTTTCTTGATAATTAACAGTCAGCGGGAAAAAATCGCCGCCGTTTGGCTGTTTTTTACCGACGACGGTGACCAACAGTGTCGTACCATCTACGTCGATCATGACAGCGCCGTGTGCTTGACGTGCTATTTCACCAGTTTCTAATTTAACGAGTCGATCGCCGTACTGAAATTCTTTCCTGATAGGGTTCACTATAAGGTTCCTTTGTGTAGAGGTTGTTTAAAAATTTGTTCAATCCATGAAATGTTAAAACAGAAACGGCACAAAAACTCTGTGCCGTTTCTTTGTTCATATTACTTACGCAATCCGAGACGTTCAATCAAAGTACGGTAACGATTTACGTCTTTTTTTCTCAAATAATCCAGTAACTTACGGCGTTGATTAACCATGCGCAACAATCCACGACGAGAGTGGTTGTCTTTTTTGTGTTCAGCAAAATGCGGTGTTAAATGCGTGATGTGTGCTGTCAATAAAGCAATCTGTACTTCAGGGGAACCGGTATCGGTTTCTGATTGGCGATACTCTTCTACGACCGCTTTTTTTTGTTCTGCAGTAAATGGCATTTGTAATCCCTATTTAGATTAAAAATTAAAATAAAGCCGCCAATATGGCGACTCCTTAAGTACACTGTTTCCACGATAGGGTGTAGAAACAAATGTATTCTTTCTGTCTGAGAATATATATTCAGAGCAGTTCGTTACTCAAATTGAATAACTTTTTCGGCGCTAGTTTACCATCCCTTAGCATTTCCCCCAAGCCTAAAAAGACTGCGTCATTGTACATGCGCACTGTACCTTGCCCACTTTGGGGGGATGCCTTCGCTCCATACGCCACGGACCCACCGACGGGCAAAAAATGAAGTGACTGGCCGTGCTTTATGCAAATTGTCTGTTCATCAGACAGCTGCACAGCAGGCAAAGCTTCCAGCGGTTTATCGACATTAATCAGGCATTGCATCAAACTCTGCTGATCCATTGCCGTCAATTGTTCGATGGTTTTGGCATCTTGAATCTTGAATTGACCCGCTTCCAGCCGACGCAGTTCCTTTACCGTACCGCCGCAACCCAAAGCGTGGCCAATGTCTTCTGCCAGAGAACGAATGTAGGTGCCTTTTGAACAAAATACGTCCAGCATCAACAGATCCGACTCCGAAGCTAAAGATTGGGAATCAGTCAATAACTTCAATTCAAATATGGTAATGCGTCTGGCTTTACGGTCAACGGTTTTGCCTTCCCGCGCTAGCTCATAAAGCTTTTTACCGTCCTGCTTCAAAGCCGAATACATGGGGGGAACTTGATCAATTTCGCCGGTGAACTTTTCCAGACAGGCATGTATGTCATCAATGGATAACTTGGGAACCGGCTTGGTTTGTATAACCGTGCCTTCTCGATCTCCGGTATCGGTCATTACCCCGAGCTGAACAACAACTTGGTATCGCTTATGGTCATCAAGCATCAATGCCGAAACCTTGGTCGCTTCGCCAAAACAAAGCGGCAACAAACCAGTAGCAAGAGGATCAAGGCTACCGGTATGTCCCGCTTTGTTGGCATTAAACAAACGCCTGACTTCTTGCAAAGCTTTGTTGGAAGACACTCCAAGGCGCTTATCCAACAGCAATATGCCGTGAATATTAAGCCCGGACTTGCGTTTACTCACTTGGACTAGCCTTCACCCTTGTCGCGCTTATCCAAATCGCTTAGCAGTTCTGCTACCCGCATACCGGTATCAAACGAATCATCGTAGTAGAAACGCAAATCGGAAATGTGCCTTAAACGCATTCTTTTGGCTAATTCATGACGAATCACAGGCGCCAATTCGTTCAGCAATTTAATATTGGCTTTTTTGCCTTGTTCATCGACATTCAGTACCGTGACATACACTTTTGCCACAGCCAGGTCTTTAGTTACTACAACTTCATTGATAGTAATAAAGCCCAGCCTGGGGTCATCAATATTCCGCTGCAAAATCAGGGAAAGCTCTTTTTGCATCTGTGATGAAACGCGGGCATTGCGGCCAAATTCTTTTGCCATAAGCTTTATATTTCCCGTTTAACTTCTATGCGTTCAAATACTTCGATCTGATCGCCTGGTTGTACATCGTTATAATTTTTTACACCGATACCACATTCCATGCCCATCTTGACCTCAGCTACATCATCTTTAAATCGACGCAAAGATTCCAACTGTCCTTCATAAATCACCACGTTATTACGCAAGACTCGTATAGGCAGGTTCCTCTTCACGAAACCGTCAACGACCATACAACCGGCAACGGCACCGAATTTCGGCGATCTAAATACATCGCGCACTTCAGCCAGACCGACAATCTGTTCCTTAATTTCAGGAGCCAGCATACCGCTGATGGCTTTTTTAACCTCATCAATCGCTTCGTAGATGATGCTGTAGTAATGCAGATCGATGCCTTTTTCTTCAATCAATCTTCGTGCAGCCGCATCAGCCCGAACATTAAAGCCCATCAAGATTGCGCCGGACGCCAATGCTAAGTTCGCATCGCCCTCATTAATACCGCCAACACCACCAAAAACAACTTTAACTTCGACTTCGTCATTCGATAAGCCAACCAAAGAGCTGCGTAACGCTTCCAAACTGCCTTGAACGTCCGTTTTAAGTACTAAATTGACGCTGGCAATTTCGCCTGTGGTCATTCTGGAGAATACTTCATCCAGTTTAGAAGCTTGCTGTACGGCATGACGAGACAGTTTTTTGCGTTCCTCACGATGCTTCGCCAAATCTTTGGCAATACGTTCGTTTTGCACAACCAGAAATTCATCACCGGCATTCGGCGTACCGGACAGCCCTAAAATTTCTACAGGCGCACATGGGCCGGCTTCTTTAATCGGGGAGCCATTCTCGTTAAACATGGCTCGAACACGACCGTACTCTTGGCCGCATAACACCATTTGACCGCTTTCCAAAGTGCCTTTTTGAATCAGCACCGTTGCCACGACACCGCGACCTTTATCCAGCCTAGACTCAATAACAATACCAGACGCCGCACCCTCAACAGGCGCTTTCAATTCAAGAATTTCAGTCTGTACAATTAATGCTTCGATTAAGTCGTCGATACCTTCGCCGGTTTTTGCAGAAATTTTCAGGAACTGCACATCGCCGCCCCACTCTTCCGCAATCACGTCGATGTTAGCAAGCTCTTGCATCACTTTGTCAGGATTAGCATCGGGCTTATCAATCTTGTTCATCGCCACAATAATCGGCACATTGGCCGCTCTGGCATGCTCGACAGCTTCCTTGGTTTGCGGCATCACGCCGTCATCAGCCGCGACCACCACAATCACCACGTCAGTGACGTCTGCGCCTCTGGCTCGCATGGCGGTAAACGCAGCGTGGCCCGGAGTATCTAAAAAGGTTACCGAACCGTGATCGGTTTTGACCTGATAAGCACCGATATGCTGGGTAATACCGCCCGCTTCACCGGCGGCAACACGTGTTTTGCGAATGTAATCCAATAGCGAAGTCTTGCCGTGGTCGACATGACCCATAATGGTAACAATCGGCGCTCTAGGCAATTCAACGCGGCTATCTTCGTCTTGTTGCGCTTCAGCCAGCATTTCCTGTTCAAGATCGTCATCACTCTGCATAATGGCTTTGTGGCCCATTTCTTCAACCAAAATGGCCGCCGTTTCCTGATCTATGCTTTGGTTAATCGTCGCCATAATACCGAGCTTCATCAGATGCTTGATTACTATAGCCGCTTTAACGCTCATCTTTTGCGCAAGATCGGACACCATAATCATTTCCGGAATAGTAACCTCTTTTACAATAGGCTCAACCGGCATTTCAAACTGATGCTTGCCTTCAGACTTCGCACTAACGCGCTCGTTCTTTTTACCTTTTTTCTTGGCTTTTTTACTATCTCTGCCTCCAGCTCCTGCATGAGAGCCTTCTTCCTGTCTTTTTCTGTGCAGTATTTCCTGTTTAGCTGAAGCTTGCTGTCTTACTTTGTCAGCATTTCTTTTGATAGATTCTTCCAGACGAAGCTCTTTTTCCAGCTGTTTTTTTCTCGCCTCTTCCACTTCTCTACCTAAAACCGATTCTTCATAGCCTGCTTCCAGGTCATCTGCAACCGGCAAATTCTCAACTGTTTCCTCAACTTCAGGCTCATTATCAACTGCCGCCTCAACTGCTTCTTCAGCAGGCTTAACTTCAGACTCTACAATAGCTTCTTCTTTCTTTCGCTCGAGAACGACTTCTTCAGTCTTAACCGGCTCTTCAACTTGAGCAAGATTTTCAGCTTGCTGCACAACCATCTCTTCAGCTGCTTGCTTGGCCTGTTCCAAATTCTTTTGCTCAACGGAATCGGCAACTTCGCTGCGCTTTATATAAGTCTTCTGTTTGCGCACTTCAACAGGAATCGTCTTGGTAGTGCTTCCCGGTATGCTCGCCTGCTTAAGCTCGCTGACAGTTCTGCGCTTTAAAGTCACCCGTTTCAGTGAAACTTCGGCCGCACCTTCATTTTTACCGTGGCGTTTACGCAAATGCGCAAGAAGCTGCATTTTTTCGTCTTCGTTAATAACATCATCAGGGGCACTCGCAGATAATCCCGCTTCTTTCAGCTGCTCTAATAATCGTTCCAGAGGAATTTTTACCACCTCTGCTAATTGCCTTACCGTTTTATTATTCATTTCATACCCCTTACCTACTCGCCTGTTCCTCAGCAAACCAAGGCTCACGCGCCTTCATAATCAATTTTGCCGCCCGATCTTCATTCATTCCTGGAAATTTCAACAAATCATCTACCGACTGCTCTGCCAAATCATCCATCGTAATTATACCTTGGCTTGCCATATCATAAGCCAATTCCCTATCCATGCCTTCCATTTCCAGCAAATCCTTCGCAGGCTCAGCTGTTTCAATTTTTTCTTCTGCAGCAATTGCACTGATCAGCAAGGCATCTTTAGCACGGCTTCTAAGCGCAGTAACAAGTTCTTCGTCAAAACCTTCAATTTCCAGCATTTCACTAACCGGAACGTAGGCAATCTCTTCAACTGTATTAAAACCCTCTTCAACCAGAATCAATGCAATCTCTTCGTCGACATCCAACTGCTCAACAAACAGCTGTTTAATCTTGTCAGCTTCGGCTTCACTGTTTTGTTCTGCCTTAGAAGCATCAATAACATTCAGCTCCCAGCCTGTTAACTGCGTTGCAAGACGTACATTTTGCCCACCGCGCCCTATAGCCTGGGACAAGTTATCTGAGCTTACCGCCAGATCCATGCTGTGCTTGTCTTCATCTACCACGATGGACTGGATTTCTGCCGGCGACATCGCATTGATAACATATTGAGCATCGCTTGGATTCCACAGAATAATGTCAACACGTTCTCCAGCCAGCTCGTTTGAAACCGATTGTACTCTCGATCCTCTCATTCCAACGCAAGCACCGACCGGATCCAATCTCGGATCATTGCCTTTGACAGCAATTTTGGCTCTGGAACCGGGATCACGCGCCGCCCCCATAACTTCAATCAAGCCTTCGCCAACTTCCGGCACCTCAAGGCGAAACAATGCAATCAACAATTCCGGTGCGGTTCTGCTAACAAACAATTGAGGACCGCGAGGCTCTGAGCGCACATCCTTCAAATATCCTCGAATTCTATCGCCAATGCGAATAGCTTCACGGGGAATCATGTCTTCTTTGGCAATATAAGCTTCGACATGACCGCCTAAATCCAGATAAACACTGCCTTTTTCAATACGTTTTACAATACCGGTAATCAGTTCGCCAACACGCCCCTTATAGGCATCAACAATTTTCTTGCGCTCTGCTTCTCTAACCTTGTGAATAATAACTTGTTTGGCAGTCTGCGCAGCAATACGTCCGAAATCGACAGATTCAATTTCCTCTTCCACCAAGTCACCGACCTGGATATCCGGATTATCAAGCCTTGCCACTTCCAACAGCACTTGCGTTTCAGGAAACTCCACATCGCCATCGATTTGACTGTTGGCATCAACCACCTCCCAAACTCTATATGTAACATAGTCGCCGGTTTTTCTGTTAATGCTGACACGGGCTTTAATTTGGTTCGCGTGACGCTTGATTGTAGCTGCTTCTAATGCTGATTCTATGGCTTGGAAAACGATCTCTTTTTCGATATCTTTTTCATTAGAAAAAACATCCACTACCAACAAAATTTCTTTATTTGCCACTGCGCCCCCCTTTTTCAATTAAATACTCAGGAACCAAACGCGCTTTGCTCATCGCGACAAATGGAACCTCAAAAACCTGTTCGCCTTCCTTTAGCGTAATAATATCGTCCTCAACTTTTTCAATAACGCCCGTAATTTTTCTACGGCCATCTATTGCTTTAAATAAATTAATCAACACCGTACTGCCAATATACCGTTCGAACTGGCTCACTTTAAAAAAAGGCCTATCTTCGCCCGGTGAAGAAATCTCTAACTGATAGTTCCCTTGAATAGGATCTTCAACATCCAGGACACCGCTGACTTGATGACTGACTTTCGAGCAGTCTTCAACCAAAATCCCGTTATCACTATCAATATAGATTCTTAACAGGCCATGTTTAGGATGAGGATTATATTCAATGCCTACGCATTCATAACCTAAACCTTCAACAATTGGCTCAATTAAATTAACCAAGTGCTCAGGAGCCTGTTTCATTTTTTCCTCACTTACTTTCGCACAAAAAAAAAGAGCCGACGGCTCTTCCATTAACAATCAACTGTGAGCTTCCGAATCATCAAAGCCCAGAAAATAAAAAACCCCAAAATGGGGTTTCTCAGCAACCAATCCTTGAGTCACTCAAACGCCTGCATCCGTGCAGTTCTATGTGGTAGCGGGGGCAGGATTTGAACCTACGACCTTCGGGTTATGAGCCCGACGAGCTACCAAGCTGCTCCACCCCGCGATTGATTTGTGTATTATAGGCCATTTTTAAGATTTAGCAACCTATTTATCTATTCAGCTCAAATGAATGACTTAGTGAGACCCAAAAACCGCATCTTCTCAAGCGCATAAATTTCCAAGACATTAATAATCTGGGTATTTGCATTTTCGTCGCGACACAGTTCTTCCAACCGTTTGAAATAATCATCGAACACAATGCCAGCCCCAGTTTGACGCCCTGTTAACCTGCTTGTACAGAACTCATTCCATCTTTTCAACTCTCCCGTATCCAACGTTTCAGGATAGTTTCTGGCGCGGTATCTAAATAACATTTCCGGCAATCGACTATCAGTAAATTTGAATACAGATTTTGCTAATTGTTCGGGTGAAATCCCCCTGATTTTGGTCATTTGCTGCTTATCGTTCTCTGAAAAAAAACCGCCACTGTATATTCCCAGATCAGGATCAGAGTCTTGTTCGATGTAAATTTGACCACTAAAAACAGCTGCCAACTTTTCAGACAAAGCGGAAGCCGCTTTGATTTTGTCGATATTCGCATAGCAAAACGCCAGGTCGATATCCAGGCGTTGCGCATCCTCCGGTCTGATAACAGACACAGGTGCTAGAACAGGACATTTGTTAATATGCACTGTTTTTAACGGAATTCTTTCCACCCCTTCCGGCAAGTCTACAGTTGCAGTAAATATTCTTTGCTGAATTTCTTCCACCGTCAAACCAAGCATCGGCTCAGGATCAACGCTTAGATCATAGACAATCACGCCATTACTGTTAATAGGATGCTTACAAATTGGAAGCACTACCGCTAAGCAGTTTTTAACGGCCGGGTATTTACCTGAAATATGAACAACGGGGTTAAAACTGCCTAACTGAAGCAATTTAAATGCTTCAGTTTTAACCCGATGCTGCAACAGGAACTGATAGAGCTTGGGCTGGGCCTGCTTAACCAGCTTGGTCACTGCAATGGTGGCATAGACATCTGAAAGCGCATCATGTGCCGATTCATGCGCTATGCTGTTCTCACGAGTAAGCTGATCCAACCTGAAACTGGGACCACCCTCTTCGTTAACAGGCCAGGCAATGCCATCCGGACGCAAAGCTCTTGCCGCCCTGACCACATCGATTAAATCCCACCGGGAGTTGCCATTTTGCCATTCCCTTGCGTAGGGGTCATAAAAATTACGATAAAGACAATTACGGGTGACCTCGTCATCAAAACGAAGACTGTTATATCCGACGGTACAAGTATTGGGCCGAGCTAATTGCTCATGAATTAAACGAATAAACTCGGCTTCACAGACACCTTTTTGCTCAGCTAGCTGGGGCGTGATACCGGTAATTAAACAGGCCTCGGGATGAGGAAGGCAGTCTGCCGCAGGCTTGCAGTAAACAACTAAAGGATCATCTATGATATTGAAATCGAAGTCAGTACGAATCCCGGCAAATTGAACAGGTTTGTCTCTTCTCGGATCCGTACCAAAAGTTTCATAATCATGCCAGTAGAAAGTCTGCGTACCACTCATTATTTTTGACGACCACAAGTATTGAAATACCGCAAGTTGCTACAGCAATAGGTTCGGCTCACAAAAGACCTTAATGAATTGAAGCCAGAGCCCTTAAAACATCGGTACGACTGACAATTCCAACCAACTCATGATTCTGAAAAACAGGAAAACTCCTGACCGAAGTCTGCTGGAACTTCTCCGCCAAATCGACAATACTGGATTCAGCATCCACACTAATAGTTTCTTTAGTCATATAGTCGCCAACTTTGCCAGTCATACTTTGGTTATAAGCTGCTTCCAGAACAATATTCATGACGTCTTTTTCAGAAAACATGCCCAGCAATCGGCCGGCTTGGTCAACAACAGGCGCACCGGTAATTTTATGATCCAGCAGCTTTTTTACCGCATCAACCACATCGTTATCCTTTGTAAGCGTAACCAATCTCTTTGACATATAATCTGCGACAGTAATTTTAGCCAACATGACGAACTCCTGGTTTTTTGTTATTGTAAAATCCTAAGATCCTTGATTCAAACGAGCTTCCGCTTCCATTTTCTTTCTTTTATCACATTTTTCCACGCAAACACAATCTGCACCGTTTGCCGCGCCGCCACACGATCCTTTAATCGCGCGCCTGCCAAACATAACACCTATCGCCATAATAGCAATAACAACAGCCATGAACACAAAAGTCACTAAAAAGTAAGTCATGGTATCACCTCAAAAGTTTATAAAAACCGACAATAAAAAAAACGAGGAGCAGGTCAAGCCGCACTCCTCGTTTAGTTTGATGCTTCCATTCTCTCTCACGAACTACCTAAGAGGAGAATCTATTAGATTAATTATCCGCCAAAATCATCCAGCAAGATATTTTCAGGCTCTACGCCATTATCCAACAGCATCTTGATTACTGCTGAGTTCATCATTGGCGGTCCGCACATATAGAACTCACAGTCTTCCGGAGCCGGATGATTCTTAATGTATTCTTCAAAAAGAACATTATGAATAAAGCCGGTATAGCCTGTCCAGTTATCTTCCGGTAATGGATCTGACAAAGCAACATGCCATTCAAAATTGTCGTTTTCCTTAGCCAACATGTCGAAATCTTCTACATAGAACATTTCGCGCTTACTGCGGGCACCATACCAGAAGCTCATTTTACGCTTGGACTTCAATCTGCGTAATTGGTCGAAGATATGCGAACGCATTGGCGCCATACCGGCACCACCACCGATAAATACCATTTCATTTTGGGTATCTTTAGCGAAAAACTCGCCATAAGGACCTGAAACAATACATTTATCGCCCGGTTTCAAGTTAAAGATAAAAGATGACATGATACCTGGAGGCACGCTATCCGGCGCACCAGGAGGTGGCGTCGCAATACGCACGTTCAGCATGATTTCTTTTTCTTCAGGATAACTTGCCATTGAATAAGCACGTAGCGCAGGCTCTTTTACAGTAGAGACATAACGCCACAAGTTAAATTTATCCCAATCATCGCGGAATCTTTCTGCGACATTGAAATCGCTGTATTTGGAAACATGCGGAGGACATTCAATTTGAATGTATCCGCCTGCGCGATAGTTGATTTCTTCGCCTGCCGGCAATTCCAACACCAATTCCTTAATGAAAGTGGCAACGTTATCATTCGACTTAACTGTACATTCCCATTTTTTGACGCCGAAAACGCTGTCTTCGACTTCAATGTTCATGTTGTGTTTAACCGAAACCTGACAAGAAAGGCGTTCACCATGAGCAGCTTCTCTTTTACTGATATGGCTCAATTCAGTAGCCAGAATTTCGCCGCCGCCCGAATGTACTTTTACCTTGCATTGTCCGCAGGTACCGCCACCACCACAAGCTGATGAAACAAACAAACCGTTATCAGCCAAAGCGGTTAATAATTTAGAACCTACTGGTACATGAATTTTCTTTTCATCATTGATGAGAATTTCCACATCCCCTTCAGCGACCAATTTGTTTTTAGCACCGATAATTACAAACACCAGCGCAATAACAAAAGCCGTGAAAATAATAATCCCTAATAGAATTTCAAGCATGCCGCACCCTTAAAGTTGGATTCCAGAGAAAGCCATGAAGCCAAGCGACATCAGACCTGCAGTTATAAAGGTAATACCTAACCCTTGTAAACCAGCAGGTATATCACTGTATTTTAGTTTTTCGCGCACCCCCGCCATAACGGTAATAGCCAGCGCCCAACCAAAGCCACTGCCCACACCATATACAACGCTTTCGGGTAGATTATAATCACGCTCAATCATAAACAAACTGCCGGCTAAAATCGCACAGTTTACAGTGATTAAAGGCAAGAAAATCCCTAACGCATGATACAAAGCAGGAAAGAATTTATCTAAAATCATTTCCAAAATTTGCACTAAGGCCGCAATAACGCCGATACAACTTAACAGCGCCAAAAAGCTTAAATCAACACCTTTAATACCCATCCAGGATAGAGCGTCTTCTTTTAACAACGCATGATAGATAAAGTTATTGGCCGGTACGGTGATAATTTGCACCATCATGACCGCAATACCCAAACCCATCGCTGTCGAGATTTTTTTGGAAACCGCGATAAACGTACACATGCCCAAAAAGAAGGACAGCGCCAGGTTTTCAATAAAGACAGCCTTTATGAAAAGACTAATATAAGCTTCCATTAGTGATGCCCTCCTTCACCATGAGCAATAGACATGATTTTGAAATCCGCCTTTTCAGCTTGTTTAGGTTTCCATTGACGGACACCCCAAATAATCAAACCGATAATGAAAAATGCGCTTGGCGGCAACAGCATCAAACCATTAGGATCATACCAACCGCCATCTTTGCTGAGCGTAAACATCTCAATACCCAGCAATTTCCCTGAACCAAGCAATTCTCTGATAAAAGAGACAGTAATCAAAATCAAGCTGTATCCCAAACCGTTACCGATACCGTCCATAAAGCTTGCTAAAGGCGGATTTTTCATCGCATAACCTTCAGCGCGCCCCATTACGATACAGTTGGTAATGATCAGACCAACAAATACTGACAATTGCTTGCTAACTTCATAAGCAAATGCTTTCAATATCTGATCCACCACGATAACCAAGGAAGCAATAATGGTCATTTGCACGATGATGCGGATGCTGCTGGGAATATGATTCCTGATCGCACTGATTGCCGCACTGGAACATGCCGTTACCATCGTCAATGCCAATGACATGATCAACGAAGTCGACATTTGCGAAGTAACCGCCAACGCAGAACAGATACCCAGTACTTGTAAAGTAATCGGGTTGTTATCAACTAACGGGTCTGTCAGTACCTTTTTGGTTTCATCATTTAAAATTTCACTCATGATTTAGCTCCTTTAACAGCTCTTACTTTAGCTAAATACGGGGCAAAGCCTTCTTTGCTCATCCAGTATCTGACCAAGTTAGTTACACCGGCACTGGTTAATGACGCACCTGCCAAACCATCGACTTGATATTGCGATCCAGGTTTGCTGGGATCGACCGTGCCTTTAATCAGACTCAATGCCGGCTCACCAATGTCAGCTTCCGCTATCTCGCCTTTCTCTAATGAAGGCTGATCGGTTTCCGCATAGACTTTTTTACCTTTCCATAGCGCACGCCAGTTTGGATTAACGACCTCACCACCCAACCCCGGAGTTTCCGCTTGGTCGTAAAAGTTGATACTTTGCACGGTTTGCCCATCAGGATCCAATGACAGGAAGCCGTATAGGGTTGACCATAATCCATATCCGTTTATAGGCAAAATAATCGACTGAATTGCACCCGCCTCCTTTACCAAAAAGACTTTCGCATATTTAGGCTTTACTCTGATATGAGCAATGTCTTTTTCCTTAGGAATAGCAACACTCATAGCAGGATCTTTTGCTGCTTTGCGTTGATCATATTCAGCAGGATTCATATCCTCAACATAGTCGCCTGTTTCCAGATTGACGATCTTAGCTTCGATCTTGTCTTTAAACACCGCGTCTATATTGGCGCCTTCCTCAAGCAAGCTCGCAACTTCAAGAATATTCTTCTTCATGTCCACTTCTTTGTTATTGACTTGAAGAGGCTTTAACGCAACCGCCGAAAACGATACCAAAACAGCACATACCAGACAAAGAGCAACAGCAATAGCAATAGTTTTTTCTAAGCTATCGTTACCTAAGGCAAGAACTTTGTCCCTGTAAACTTTGAATTTTTGGTAATGCTCGCATTTATCCAATGCTGCGGATATTTTATTTAACTGTTCGTTAAGCATGGCGTTTCATCCTTCTTCTGATATTGGCCTGAATGACAAAATAATCAATCGTAGGCGCGAACATATTGGAAAATAGAATTGCCAGCATAATACCTTCCGGGAACGCAGGATTAACAACTCTGATCAATACAGTCATAACTCCGACTAAAGCCCCGAATATCCAGCGACCGGTATCGGTCATTGCCGCGCTCACCGGATCGGTGGCCATATAAACCATACCGAAAGCAAAGCCGCCCATTGTTAAATGCCAGTACCAGGGGATCGCGAACATATGGTTGGTATCACTACCTATCATATTGAACAGCAATGAGGTGGCTACCATACCTGCAAACACACCGCCCATAATGCGATACGATGCAACTTTGGTGTACAACAAGAAAGCCGCTCCGATCAAAATAGCCAGCGTTGAGGTTTCGCCAAGACAGCCCGGTTCAAAACCGAAAAAGCTTTGCATCCAGCTATAGTTAGCAGAATAAATTGCATCGAGACCGCCATTTGCCGCCAAACCTAAAGGCGTAGCCGCTGTATAACCGTCAACTGCAACCCAAACAGCATCACCCGAAATAGAGGCAGGGTAGGCAAAATATAAAAAAGCCCGTCCAGTCAACGCAGGATTTAAGAAGTTCTTACCAGTACCTCCGAATACTTCTTTACCGATAACAATACCGAAAGAAATACCCAAAGCCACCTGCCATAAAGGCATATCGGGCGGCAAAATCAATGCATACAACATTGAAGATACCAGGAAGCCTTCATTGACTTCATGACCGCGAACGGTTGCGAACAATACTTCCCACACACCGCCGACGGCCAGTGTGACTACATAAATAGGCAGGAAATAGAGTGCTCCATGAACCAGATTTGAAAACGGATTCATCGTGCTATATCCGAAGATCATCATCGGAATACGACGCCAATCCTGAGCCTGTTCCAAGCCCATCTTAGCCATAGCCAAATTCGCTTGGTAGCCGGTATTGTACAAGGCCATCAAAATACAAAAAAACGTCGCGATCACAACAAAAGTCATGGTCCGTTTCAAGTCATTACCATCACGCACATGCGTAGTGCCGTGCGTTACGCTAGCCGGTGTATAGATAAAAGTATCCACCATCTCGTAGAGACCGTAATACTTTTCGAACCGCCCACCTTTGGTAAAATGCGGTTCCATGCTATCTAAAATATCTCTAGGCGACATTATCCTTCCTTCTCAATTTTAGTTAAATTCGCTCTCAAAACAGGACCAAAATCATGTTTACCTGGATCCACAAATGTATATAAAGAAACATCTTCCTCATCAAGCTCCAAACAACCTAATAATTGAGCCTGATCAGAATCCCCTACCAGCAGCGATTTGAGCAGCGGTGTAGGCAAGATATCAAGTGGATTGACGGCTTCATAAGCACCAACTGGAACAATAGCCCGGTTGCTGCCGTTTTTATCAGTTGTTAATGGAAATTTACGATTCAACTTGCGGTCGACGCTTGATGTATAAACATTGAGCGCTGAATATTTGTCCTTACCCGGTACGATCCATCCGAACAACTCACGGGCACGGCCCTCTTTCAATACTGAAATCTGGTTGCTATAGCAGCCCAAAAAAGCTGCCCATTCAGCAGCAAGATGACCATGCAGCACTGAGCCTGAAACCACTCTGTTCTCAATTTCTTCCAATTGTCCGGCAACCAAGTCATCGGTATTGGCACCGACACGGGTACGGATCAAACGTGGTTTTTTGACGGTAGGCCCGGCCAATGACACAACGCGCTCAACATTCAGTTTACCCGTAGTAAACAATGCACCGATCGCCATTACCGCCTGATAATCCAAGTGCCAGACGAATTTATCGATACTGACCGGATCAATCAGATGAATATGAGTGCTTGGCAAACCGGCAGGATGAGGACCTGAAAACTCAGCGACAGTCACAGGCGCATTACCTGTCGCAATATCAGCGCCGGTTGCTTTACAAACATACGTTTTACCTTCCGTCAGTTTAGCGACAACAGCTAACCCATTGGCAAAATCATCGGCACGTTCTTTGATGATAACCGCAGGATTTGCCGCTAACGGACTGGTATCGATTGCGGTAACAAAGATAGAACGAGGTTTGCTGTCCACAGCTGGAATTTTGCCGTAAGGACGAGTACGCAATGATGTCCATAAACCGGACGCCAACAAGTTTTCTTTAACCTGCTCTGCCGACAGATCACTTAACTCGGAAACTTTGTATTTTGCAAATGACTCCTGCGCCGTTCCTTTCAGTTCGATCACAACAGACTGCAAAACCCGCTTTGCGCCGCGGTTAATGGATTGAACCACACCCGCGCCGGGCGAAGTAAAATTGACACCAGGATTCTTCTTGTCGGCAAAAAGCACTTGACCCAGTTTGACTGTGTCACCTTCACTGACCATCATGGTAGGCTTCATGCCCACATAATCCATCCCCAGAACAGCAACGGACTTAACCTTATTGCCATCCTCAATAACTTGTTCGGGCTCTCCGGTAATCGGTAGATCCAAACCTTTTTTAATAATAAATTGCATAGTTAATAGCCTGCTCTCCAATCAAGTTGCGGCGAAACCATCCTTTCATTTCAATATCAATAAAACAAGAGGCGCATTAAGACGTAAAACCGTCACATTAAACCATAAAAACGAAGCATTCTCAACAGGGACAAGGCTTAACAAAAGGCTTTTAACAAATGCAAAACATAGCTTCCCACCCTGCCATTCTTACATTTCATAAATCGTAAAATGAGCACAAGCCGGTATTCTGAAACCGACAAAAATAGTTTTTTTACACAACCTATTTACCGGGTTTTATCAACTTAAGCACTTTCGTACTCGAACAAATTATGATCGACCAACACAATGCAGCATAAATTTATTGCTTAGCCACCAAGAATATTAACCCAGCCCCGTTAATCGTCAAGCCATTGTAATATAAACAAAAGTTTAATCGACAAAGACCAGCCTACCGCATAACCCTGCTTTTGCTAACCATCAGGTGCAGCTTGCTTTCCACACCATTGCTCACCGTATAATGCCGATTAACCATCGACCAGAGCTGAATATTGCAATTAATTCCGTCAGTAAAAACAATACCGACAGAACTAGAATATGTTATCCAAGCCTACTGCTTAAGTAAGAAAAAGGAACTCCCAACTTATCCGGCTATCTTAACTACAGTATGGAGTTTACATGAACAGCAAACCCGCCAAACCGAATCAACAATTAATGCCATGCACCGGAGCCGTGCAACAACGCGCCCGCCCTCCGACAGAGCCATCGCTTCATTCCATGAAGAAGCTACTCCGAGAACTACAAGCGCACCAAATCGAACTGGAGATACAAAACCAAGAATTACAGCATGCCCGAGCAGCGCTTGAAGCATCTCATAACCGCTACCTTAACCTGTACGAAATAGCTCCCGTCGGCTACCTCACCCTCACGACCGAGGGCAAAATAATCGAAATCAACCTCACCGCTGCCAAACTGCTCGGAGTGGAACGCAGCAACCTGATTAACACTTATTTCCCCGATTTAGTTGCCTCCAAAGACAGTGCCCACTGCTATGAATTACTCAAAAATGTACTGAAGCATGAAGGGAATCAGAAAATTATCGAACTCACACTCAAACACAATGACAGACAATTTCATGCCCGACTGGACTGTCTGCGGGTACTGAACGACGACCAAATTCCATTGTTGCGCGTCACCCTCACTGACATTACTGAAAGCAAGCGCGCAGAAGAAGAACTGCGCATCGCCGCCGTCGCCTTTGAAGCCCAGGAAGGCATCATGATCACCAACGCCGATAATCAGATTTTGCGGGTTAACCGGGCCTTTACCAAGATCACCGGCTACAGCGCCGAGGAACTTATAGGTCACACGCCCCACATGTTCCAATCCGGATATCACGATGCATCCTTTTATGATGAAATGTGGGAACGTATTAATCGCACCGGATCCTGGCAGGGCGAAATATGGGATCAACGCAAAAACGGTGAAATCTATCCCAAATGGCTAACCATCACAGCAGTAAAGGACAGCGCTGGAAACATCACTCATTATGTCGGCTTGCATACCGACATATCAGCTCGCAAGGCTTCGGAAAATGAAATAAAACAACTGGCTTACTACGATCCATTGACCGCTCTGCCGAACCGCAGGCTGCTGTTGGACAGGTTACAACAAGCGCTGGCCGCCAGTACGCGTAGTAAAAAATACGGCGCCTTGCTCTTCATTGACCTGGACAACTTCAAATCGCTTAACGACCATCTGGGGCATGATATGGGGGACATACTGCTGCAACAAGTTGCCAAGCGCCTTATAGACTGTGTTCGTGAAGGCGACACCGTGTCTCGCCAAGGCGGCGACGAGTTTGTAATAATGCTGGAGGAGTTAAGCGAAAATATTGATGAAGCCGCCGTCAAGGCTAAAGCCACCGGCGAAAAAATCATTGCTTCGCTGAACCAGGCCTACCAGCTCGCCAACCATGAATATCGCAACACTCCCAGCATCGGCATCACATTATTCAACAATCATCAGCATGAAATACGCACCCTCCTGAAACGGGCGGATATTGCCATGTATGGAGCCAAAGCCGCAGGCCGCAACACCTTGCGTTTTTTTGACCAAGACATGCAAAAAGCGGTTACGGCTCGGGCAGCGCTGGAAGCGGACTTGCGCTTTGCGTTGATCAAAAACCAATTCAAACTTTTTATTCAGCGGCAGGCACGCTATGACGATAAAACTGTTGGCGCCGAAATATTGTTGCGCTGGGAACATCACGAACGAGGACTTGTCCACCCGCATGAGTTCATTCCACTGGCTGAAGAAATCGGACTAATAATCCCTCTTGGACAATGGGTACTGGAAGCTGCTTGCAGCCAACTTAAACGATGGGAAGGCCATGCACAAACTCGTGATTTGCAGCTTGCCGTAAACGTCAGCGCACGTCAATTTCATCAACCTGACTTTACCGGCCAAGTATGCGCCATGCTGAACAAATCAGCCATTCATGCAAACAGGCTCAAGCTCGAATTCACCGAAAGCCTGGTGTTCGATGACATTGACGAGACCATTGCAAAAATGCAGAAACTCAAAGAAATCGGCATCAGCTTCAGTATCGATAATTTCGGCACCGGCTATTCGTCACTGGCTTGTCTGGCGCAACTGCCGTTTGACCAACTAAAAATCGATCAGTCTTTCGTACATAACATTAATATTAAACCTACCGACACGGTGATTGTGCAGACCATCATCGGCATGGCCGGCAATCTGAAACTGGATATCATTGCGGAAGGCGTAGAAACGCAAGAACAGCGTGCATTTCTGGAGCAACACGGCTGCCATGTGTATCAAGGCAACCTGATCGGCAAGACCATGCCGCTGGAAGAGTTTGAGCATTCTTTAGGAATTTGAATAATAAGATTCAAGCTCGTAAAAACCTAGCCCATAAATAATCGCATAATAGTTCAGGCTTAATTAAATCTACCGCAATCACAACCTTACAATACTTTTCATAGCAAGCAGTCGCGTCAAAGACTCAACTCTAAATAGCTGAATTAGTCGGTTTTTCCCTTACGTTCTCCAACCAAAGCGGCTGTCGATTTGATAAAAACGCTGAAGCTTTGCTTCGCAATAAATTGCCCTGCCCCTTTAGATTGTTTCCAAAGCCTGCGCCAATAATCTTCTTTATGATATTCCTTTAGACAACGCAGATAACGCACTTGCTTGGCCTGATCGAGCTGCTGAAAAACAGCCGGAACCAACCCTTCCTCAATATTATATTCAAAGCCCGGCTTCAAGTTGACCGGCGCAATTTGATCGATATTCAATCCCAGCTCTTGCGCTACCGCATCCATCGCCAACCTAATTGATTTAGCTTTCGCCGAGAGAGTCTTCATAACATCATAAGGCGGGTTCCACTCCCTGACCGGCCGTAACTGATCGACATGCGTCAATGCCACAACGAGGGGCGGCAAACGGCTTTTGTCCTGATTCGCAAAACACTCCCGGATAGCTTGCAGCATTTTCTTATCGGGCTCGCGCGCGGCGTTAACGGCTGAAATCGTCATAATAATAATATCGCTGCGGATAATTTCTTCGGAAATCCGGGAAAACAACCCCTGGCTATCGTCGCTGCCATAACCTTCACAGTCCAAAATGATTGCAGAATCCAATCCCGGACGCTCCAGTAGATAAGGCGTGATGCCCTCAGTAGTCGGAATCACATCGGTTTCGGCTTTTTTAGCTTCGAACAAAGTATTGATGAGACTGGATTTGCCGGCATTGGTCTGGCCCAGCACCAGTATGCGGAAAGGCTCCGCAGTCGCAACAGCTTCCCTGCGCTTAATTTTGTCCAATTCCTGTTGCGATGCCCGCGTCGGACTGGAGAACAAACTATTGTCCAGAACCAGGTTCCCGCTATAAAGTTCGATCGCGTAATAGCCAATTTTCTTGATATAGGCATCGATAAGCCAGCGCTTGATATCTTCGGTGGAATACGATAACAGACTATCGGTAGTGAGGATTCTTAGTTCGCGAACCATTGCCGATACCGGGTCCAATCCGGCCGATACGATGCGGAACAGACGATAGAGGTCGCGACCGCGGCTGGCCAACCGACGGCTGCGGACGATATCGCTCACCGAGAAAATATGGCTGCCGGGCACGCTTTCGGAAAGACTGACGCGTAATTCCTGCGCCAGCATCTCGATGACTTTGAGCAGATGAGGCAGCTTAATTTCCAACAGAGCGTCTTTGCGTTTCGGATAATACTGCTCTGCGACGGCCCGCATCACTTCAAGCAGGGTCTGCATATAAAATTCCGAAGATTCCAGATCAGGATTGCCGCTTCTGTGAGCCGCGGAAATTTGTTCAATCTTTTCGTAAGCCCGTTGGCTTTGAGCGGTCTTCTCGACTGACGGCGAAATGTCGAGCAATTCCAGTTGCATATCCAGCCTATTCAAGCGCTGGTTAATGAGCCACCATACTCCGCCTAACGCTGCCGAAACCGCAAACCATAGAATCAGCTTTTGCTGTAGCCATAACCAGTAAAAGCCTGCGGCCAAAGGGATGCTGAATGGGATCATTATGACCAGGAAATGAATTATCCAGCGAGTCTTCATTTTCATTTCAACACCTTCTGCTGAATTTCGTTTACGTAATCTTTTAACAGGGTTCGCCCCAGCTCAAACTGTTCCTGGTAAATACCCCGGAATGCTTCACTGGATAATGCTGTCCCGCTACGTAAATTTTGAAAGTAAACCGTTAGCGTCTTGCCTAAGGCATAGGTTGTTGCGGCAGTCAGTACAGACGATACCGCTGAGCCATAACCCGGGATCAGTTTGACTAATTCGCGTCGGCCGATATTGGTCAGTATAGTAATACCGAGCGAACTGCTGATTTCAACCCAACTTTTCCGGTCCAGCTTGAAATTATAAATTGACGCGATGGTCTGGAACATTTTGGCCTGAACCAGCGTCACGACAGGCACACTGACAAAGGGGATCGGCACAGCTCCGGCGGCCCCGGAAGTCAAGGCATAGGCGATAATATGCGGAAGCGCCGCCTTGCTGTAGGCATCGTGCAGCTCCTTACGGATTTCTTTCATATCATGAAGCACGATAGCAATGCCGTGCGGCAATGCTGTTTCCAGACTACGCCAGATTGCTTCCAAACCGTAATTGACCGGCTGGTAACCATCTTCCGACAGCGTAAAGTCAACCGGGACAAACTGGGCATCGATGCCTTTAAACAGCTTTCTTTGTTCAAGCAAAGACCGGCGCAAATTTTCAGGCACTGTTTCAGGCCAGTTTTCGGTATCGAACGGATAGGGACTCAAGTGTTCGAAAGCGGAGTCGGGATAACCTTCATGCAATGACGTTTGCGCAACAATAACCGGCCAATCGGGCTTAGCTTTATGGATTGAACGGACAGCCTCCATAACAGCTTGCTGGGAATGATCCATGGCCTTCATTACCACAATCAGAACATGAGCCTGTTCCCGGAAAGCTTCAATATCGTGCTTCGGGTCATAATCCACTTCTCCCAGTCCGCGCGTATCCAGAAAGCGCATGATGCAATCTTGGGAATCAGGAAAATTGTAAATGAATGCGGTTTGGGTGCAGGCTTGCATGCCGTTGCCTATTTGCGCGCGACTGTCTCCGGTCAAGGCTCTGATAATCGAAGTTTTCCCCGACTGCGTTTTCCCCAACAGCCAAAAGACCGGCGTGGGCATAGACGATTTTATAGCGGTAAGATGCTTGCTGAGTTCCTCATCATCAAGACGAGGAGTAAGGACTGTCGAGTAAATTTTTTTCCACATACACAAAACCTCAAACCACGGAGAAAAATTTTTATGATGCTTGAACGCAGTGCTTATTATCAGGCTTGATCAGTAGAAACATAATCCGACCATGAATAAACCCTGTCATTCTTTCATATTACATTAGATATTGAATAAATAGGGCAATTCATAATATTTCCATACAAAAAAGCCCGCTATAACACGGGCTTAAATGTCTTCTTTACAAACTCTGACTCAGGTATTCGTCAAAACGGTTAAATTCACCTGAGAGTTGTTGCGTATATTTATTACATAGTAAGTACTTGAATTTAAAGGCGAGTTGTATGATTCTAAATCACCTGTTGATGCCATGAAATTCCGAAAAATAACCCTAATAGGGACCGCCTGCTGAGCACCAGTATTTGTTATGCATTCTGCAAAACCATTTGCGTCGGCCTCCTTGATATTGGTCTGTATTTCCTCTATTGAACAATGTTGGCGCCACAAACTTGCCTGTTCAAAAGTAACCGCAGACCATTGGGGCGCATTTCTATGCCACGATCGCGGCAGCGGCCTATGAGTTTAATTTTAATTCTGAATCCGCAGTCATATACCCTACCCAAAAGCAGTGTGGCTAATAAGTTATAAACTTAAGTTTGGAACCGGCACTCTTTCAATCTCAGTTAGCCGGAATAACGTTCAAGACCATCAAGCCAATTCACGTTTTTAAATGAGCGTTTAAAGGTTTTATGTAAGCTCTACTCCTTGTGGTTTAATTTGAAAACGGAGATCTTTTAGGGTCTTAACCCCATTACCATCGGTAACATTTATGATAGCCAGGGGCGCGTAATGATGTTCTACGCCATGTGGCGGCTTTCCCACATCGCTCGGCCATTCTACATCGCCTGTAGCTACCCGGACGGGGACTAACCAATAATCGCCGATGCGATATCGGTTTGGAATCAATGCTGATGGTTGAAATTGAATCTCTACTCCATCAGCCAGTTTAAGCCACTTGGCTTCTTCGACCAGCGTTGTATCACTATCCCATTGACGGGCTTTTGTCGGCCAGTCTTCATCGTTAGGCACGTCGGCGGGTTTAATTATTGGATTGGGAGCATCCAAAGTGAATAAATCGTCGTCGATCTTTTTTATTTTAAATAACGTCCCGGCATTTTCGCGTCGCTCTTGATTATCATTGGTCAATTCCATCCATTGTCCCGCAGTAAATCCGCGAGGATTATCAACAGATATTTCAGTGCCGTTCAATTTTATGCCGGCAACGACACTACCATTATCCCGAGACCATTTAAATGCAGCAGCGTTATTTTTAGTACTTTCCTTACCGTCCCAAGCTATTCCCTCTTTATGAATCTCCACCCGATAAAGCTGATTTTCTATGCCTCGATAACTAGCTTCAGGTGCCGTAATGCAGGGATCAAGATCTTTTTTCCGGTCTTGTTTTGCCCGTGCTTTAAGCCTGCCTCGATTTTGGGGCTGCCAATGATCCAACCATCCGTTCCAACTTGATGACACCCAGGTTCGCCAATCCCCTGGATTCGCTGGAATATCATCCTCTACATAGCCATTGCCCGCATTTTTCCAATATTTATTCGTCACTTTTACCTGCCATACAAGCTTTGCCCTCGTCGCCGTGTCCGGCCCGCCTAAGGCAACCTCGCGAATGTTATCGTCTTCTATACAGGTGATATGGCGTTCCCAGACATCAACATAAACCAGGAAATTACCTTCAGCTAAATTTTTATCCTTAGGCCAAGAATAATCCGGCTGTTTAGAAAAAGAAGTATCGTCATCAATTTCACAAAGAATGCCGTCTACGTAATAGTGGCCTTTGCCAATGGCGATGGGTGGTTTGCCGTCCGAGATTAATGTCTTGAGCGCGTTCTTTTGGTCAGTATCAAGTTCTGAAAACTTATCAACTCGCGCAGCTTCAAAAATAATCTCAAATCCCAGATTCCTTTTTAGAACATTACCGTTAACACTATCGATAAGATCCGCCGGCCCTCCATGTTCTCCAATCAAATCCTTCGCCAAGGACTGCAAATGATGCAATAAGATAGCGGTCTGTTCATTCCAATCCGCATCCAATTGCACTCGCCCTTGTTGCATCAATACCCGTCTAAAATGTTTGGTCGCATCAAATGTAAGCCTGGAAAAATCACCTTTCATACTGATCTCCTCTTTATATATAGTGCTTGCACACCATTGCCTTTTTTAATCTCATTACCCTAACCCGCTCCATCAGAGAAGACATCAAGGCGTCTATAAAAACTTGCGATAATCCTGGTTTTCTAGCTGGCCAGTATGATGCCGACATCAGCTCTGGCAGGAATATATTCCTCCAATCGGGCACGAAGGTTTGCTTCACGCTGGGGCTGGAATAAATCATGAAATACCCCCATTTCGGATTCGTCATCCGCCCCTCGCTTAATCTCCTCCGCACAACTTGAGGCCAATTGGCAATAAGTGGGTGTGCCGTAGCGACGACTGTTGAATTGAGGACGGACACGTTCCTGTTCAACAAGTTTCGCCGCATCTATCACCGCCTTGTCCGGCTTCGGTTGACCCTCTGCTATAGCTGCCTGAATTAATCCCGCTTCAGCCGCTTGTTCCGCTAAATCCGGTTGGCAGTGATAACGCTTGGGGGTGCGTGACAGCGGCCGGATATAGCAAAAGCGCATGCAACCCAGCTGGCGCCGAGCTACCCGGACAACGCCCATAAAAATGCTGTTTTCCGCAAGTTCTATCGCATGGGTATGAATACGGCCAAATACCGTACTGCGTAGTACCGTTAACACTGCATGCGCGATAGTTGAGCCGGAAGCGCCGATCGCCTCGCAAGCAGGACCGTCACAATCGCTTCCTGTCGCATCCAGGATACTGTCGCTGATACGGATCAGGATAGGATCGAGACCCACTTCATTAATATTGACCTGAATGGACCCTATGATGCTGTGTTCGATCGTAATGCACGGATGGGCATTGGTAATATCGATACTCGGCTCTTCCAGTTGGCTAGGCTCGCAGTCAGGATCAAGGGACCACCCCGGAACCAACGTCGAGTGCCGGATAATAACGCCTGCAATTTCCCCCTCTACCTGCAAGCCACGGCCCGCGATTAATAGCCCATCCAGCGTAAAATAGCCGCCCGCTTCTTCTCCGCTTACGATAAATTGATCGGACTGTTCGGAGAGACGAATCACCGGGCGCTTATGATTAGCGGCACGGATTTGTAAGCTTTGTGTTCCTTTCAACACAAAATTGAGCCTTTCCTCGTACAAACCGCTGTCCGTGATTTCGACGACTGCATTCTGAAGCAGATTTTTCTCTTGCTCGTCCTTAGGATTTTCCAGATCCGCAAGCCACTGCGCATATGCCTGATTGATAGAAATCCATTGCTGACCAGCGCCGACTTGATAGACTTTGTGTTCTGAAGGCTGCGATACCGTTCTGGCATATTCCCCTCCCCCGATATCCGCACTGAAGCCGTAATAATAAGAAACCCTAACGCCTCCTTTTCTTGACGGCTGCTGTTTAGGGGGAAATAAAATCCGGCCAAGTACCGGGTCTACAGCAACCGTGCCTTTAACCGGGCGATAGCGTTCCCAATCGCTTAAATCGGCAGGTATGATGTTTTCACGGGGGACAGGTTGTATGGCATCCTTAACAGGCCAGTCCGGAGCCCAAATAGCCAGACTCTTATTTTCACCATAATAGGCAGCTGAAGCGCGCAGCTTTTCCTCACCTTTTATTAACACAGTTTCTGCAAAATCATGGCGGCTGATAGGCACTGGCAGGTTATGCAATCCGGCAATCTGTGTCGGCTCAATTTCGCGCTCCCAATGCGTAAACAGCGGCGCATTGTTACCCAATACGCTAAAGGTGTAGCAGTTACGCTGCACCAGAGAAGCCGCCGGCGTTTTCGTGACAGAGAAAGCTTTCAATCGCCAAACGAACAATCCGACGCTGGGGATATTGTAACGGCCTTGCGTCAGCTGAGAATTGATCCGTCGCACATCTACCGTGTGGGCTATCTCATCAAACGGCCCATCGAGCCTGTTCAAGGCATTCTCCCAGCGCAAATCCACTGTTCGGCCACGTTGACATGATTGAAGATGCGGTGCCTGCATGGCACTTCGGGGTTTATAGAATTGCAGCGCTTGCGTGTAACTAAGCAGTTTGTAAAACTCCACTACCCGCGCAGGCCAGCCGGCCACATCGTTTGCCAGTTGCTCCAGCAATGCCGCCGAACCTTTGCGCCGGCGATAACGGATGGTATTGGCGATTTCGCGCCGAGGGATCAGTATCTTATTTCTCAACTTTCCCTGCGGCGTGGTGATCTCGCCCGGCTCGCCAGCCTCGTGTACCGGCGTGTAGCCGATTAAGTCGCCGAGGTACGGCACTACCCAATCTTCACAAGTCTCGATAAACCAGTTTTCGTAAAGCTGCCCGATGTCTTTTTCGACGATATCGACCTGTTCGGTAATCACTTGCAGCAATGCGCGTAACGGTTCACCTTTTTCATGGTCGCGAAGCTGGTAAATATAAGGCAACAGTTTGTAGAGTTTGTCCTTATCGAGAGCGTTCATGATGGCCTCACGCGATCTGCTTCAGGTTCAAGGTTGCCGGGATTTCCGGGGCGAGAAAAGCCAGTTGCGCCGGATAAATGGTATGTTCCAAACGGCCGGCCAAATAGACGGGTATGCGCGGAAGCGGGTCTTCAATAGGGTTTTCGCTTTTATCTTCACTTTGGCTGACAACATCCGCAATTTCAGCCGGAGTCAGCAAACGCCGTTGTCCACCGTGCAATTGATCGACGATTTTTTCTGGGATTCCCCTTAATTTATCCACATCCACGTACGCCACCCCCCGAACGGCCTGTATGACGCTAATCACCTCGCTGAGCAAAACGTCTTGTCCCAGTTCGCGCCGCTCGAAGCTGAACGCATCGAGTAATGCCGTTCGCACCTGCGTTACTACCGGTTCCCACAGGTAATCCGGCAGAATGCGAATGCCGGCATCGATGACGATCAGCATCAATTCGCGTACATCGAGCTGTAACGTCTGGAAGGGGTCCCCGTTATCGAGCAACGCCTGACGCAGGTTTCGGTACAAGTCGCTATTTCTATCAATCGGAATATCGTCCGCGCCGGCAATGGTGACCTGCACGACCTGGCGACGGCCATTACTCAACTCAATCGCACGGGCTTTACCAATCCCGGCAAACATACGCGTAAAATCCTCGTAATCCTGCACCGATACCAAGCGATCCAGCGCTTTCACCGCCAAGGGCGCATTTTTGCGGGCCTGATCGCGGCTTTCCTTGTCTGCGCCGCCGGACGCCCGTAACGGATTGGTAACTTCTTTTACCCCCAAAGGCCGCGTAATTAACATGCTGATCTGCCCGGCGTTGGTATTACCGGGTTTGCCGATGCCATTGCGGTATACGGCCCTGATATTTTCTATGCCTGTCGGCGGGCGGGCGCCTTCCCGGCCATTGCCGAAGATCAGCGTCGTTTTGCCTTCATCATCGATTTTGGTGACGAAGTTGCGATCTTTCGGCAAAAGACCTGCCATCGCATCGGTTCCGTGCCACTGAATATCGTTGACGTAGACTTTAAGCGTGCTGTCGATGCCCGATGGGTTGGAGGCGGCAACATAAGTGAGCGGAGGCTGCCTGAGGGTAAATGATTGCAGCGCCTTGGCCGCGTCACCGCTGCCTAAGACTTCCTCGCGCGTTTCACCGTGAGTCGCCTTGACGACATTGCCGTAAATGGCCATGCCTTCGCGTTTAAAGCAATACTGAAGCGGCTCAGCCAGTTTTATAAAGGTATGAACCTTATCGCCGGGCAAAGTCATGTTAACGGGGCCTGCCTCGAGGGGCGGCACATACCAGGACTGACGGCCTATATCCTGACCTACGGCTGAAATCATCGCCAATTCGCTTGATTTCACGCCAGTGGTAGCGACTACATCGGCCCGCTCACCGGAAACAAACGCCCAGCTTCCGGCTTGCAAGTCTTCGTAATAGCCGTCCAGCTCGATTAAGTCATCCGACCCTCCGCATATAAAATCAGTAACCGGCTCTTCGGCCAGCTCTAACTCCTCGCTTTGGGCATACAGGCTTGTACTTCTCAGCAGCGTTGCCGACTTATACAGTAGCCCATTATCAGTAGAGGTAATTGAAACATCCCGTTCCCGTTCATCGTCTTCTAATTTATACAGCCAGGGTTTATCTAAAATCAATTGACTGATTTTTGACGGCACGCCTAGCGCTGACTTGGTGACTAATTGGTTATTTTGGATATTGTGTACGGTCATGGATCGTCCGAAAGACTCATTAAAGTTCCTCGGATTGTTGAATTTCGGACGATCGATAACCAGCCAGCTACCCGCTAAAGTGTGCTCGAGCTGAGTATCTGCTGCGACGGTTTTCATGCCCTCATAATTGTCGATATCGATTAAATCGCTCCATACGTCGATGGGCACCGGAGAGTCATAATGGTCAACCTTAACCATGCCGGTATGGTCATCCCGTGAATAACTGGGAACATCCGGTGCATTACTCCCGAACATTGAGGCTTTTACCCGCAATGCATAAACCTTAATAGGATTGGGCTTTGTCACCTCCGCATTGGCATTGGCGACAGCAAGGTTATCTCCCGCAATCGGCGCAAATTTTTTAACAACCGCATTGCTTGCTTCCGCTACCCTGGCAAGCCCTTGCATGCTGCCATTTGCTCGCATATTGACCGAAGCACCGGAAGGAAGATTAAGCTCCATCAATGAGGAAGATGCAGGCCCGGCAAACTGTTCAGCAAGACTTCTTTGCAGGCGCAAGCCGTTCGCAGGCTGTACGGAGGGAGGCAAAGACAGCGCTGTTAACAAATCGCTATACTCCTGCACACTTTGCAGGCTTATCCTGAAATAAGGCATAAAATTAGTATTGCCATTGAGCGATTGGACCTCCTCTAAGGCTTCGATTTTTTCTACCGCCTCTACGTTGTAAAACAATTCCATGTCCGTTTTATCCCGTTTCAGGCTGATAGCAATTGCCTTATTTTGCTCTGACGGCAAAACCCTCATTGACCAATGGCCGCCATCCCGGACTGAAACCAGCGTAATCGCACCATCAAGATTATCGGGCAACACAAAAAAGCCGGGCAAGCCATCACCGCTATCAAGCAAGACAACCTTAATTTCAGGGTTTTTGCTGAATAGCGATGATAAATCAACAGCTTTTCCGAACTGCTTCGTTTTTGTTTGTAAAAGAACAAGGCTTCGGTCGTCTGCCGGATTGGGTATGACTTCTTTGACACGATAAAACGATGGACGGTTGTTGCCGTCAAAATCAATCAGCAACGGATCATTCGGTTTCAGGTTGGTATTTATCCCTTTGAAATAAATCCGGGGGCCTTTGGCATTCAGCAGCATCGAAAATTTCGTTTGCGGCCTGCTGCTGCACGGTCTTAAATTGTTCCACTTCGCCCTCGCCTTCAAATCCTCACTGGTTTCAAACGACTGCGGAAGTTCACCCGGCTCTAAAGGCACACTTTGCGAGCGAGCCCCTTTGGGAATAATCACCTCATTTTTAAAATTCTCATCAAGGGTGTAAGCCAGATAGACACTGGCTGCAACGCCGGGGCGTAACCGATACCCCACCAGCCGCGCCAATTCCAGAATTGAACGGCGCTCTGTGGCTGTGCGCAAGTAACCTTCGTTGATAAGCCGTTCATTGTAAAAGGTCAGGACATCAGCCACAGTGGCCCAGGCATCCAAAAACGCGATAGCTGGATCTTCGGCTTCGCGCGTGGTTAATTCGGCCAGCTTCGGATAATCGCGGCTCGACAACCGCGCCAGCATGGTTCCCAGAAAGCTGGCATGAGTGCCGATGCGATAGGACAACGCGGCTAATCCGGGCCGGTTAGCGGTCGGCTCGGGCGTTACAATTGCGATGCCTTCGCAGCAACCGCAGGCTTCCATCTTTGGTTTCATCGTCCACCTCGCATGTCCAGTGTGAATTTGCCGTTTTCGGGAAAACCGGGATCGTTATCGAGCCGCGCCACTTCGAACGGCCCCAAAGGCAACAGGCCGTTTTGGATTTCCTGATTTGGCTCTGCAAGGAAGCGCTTCAATGTTGTAACCGTAACACTCTCGATACCCTCCACTGCCTGGGCCGCAGCCACCAGCTTGCTGAGATAAACGCCCTCGCCGAAACTCAAATTGTCCGGATGAAAAAATCCTTTGCTTCCATCGGGCCGCATCCCGTTGCTAAACACTTCAAGGAGAGCAGATTTGACGTGGCCCCGTAGGTAATGGGGTAAAACGCACACCGTCATCTCAATCTCCAAGGCAACATAACTTGCCTGTACGACTACGACATCGTGGCCGATACGATGGTAACGGCAGAGGCGATGCCTGATTTCACAGAGCAATTCTTCATTGGTATCTTCCGTTCCCAGCGGGTCGATGACGACCAACACTTCAAACCAGCTTCCGGTCCAAAGCAGCTTTGCTGCTGCGCGTTGCACCTTGCTACTAAAATCGCGCATGACAATCCGGGCATAATCGTCTGCGGTAATCGCCCGCTGCAATTCTTTACGGAACGCATCCGGTGCAAACAGCTTGGCTTCGGCAATCGGTTCCGGGTTGGTTCCCCCGATTGCCGGCAAGGGATTTCGGGGCACAATATCAATGCCGTTCGGCGGATTATCGTGAAATACAATATGGGTAATGGATTCAGCGCCGACGTTGCCGATAGTGCCGCTGCCGATTCTATAGTGGGCTTGAAACAGCGTTCCCGCATCCGGAAACCGCCCCGATTCGCTATTGCCAAAGCGCAATTTAGCCCGCCGATCATCTTCCATCTCAACCACGAAATGACAATCTTCCGGTTCACTGTCTAATAAATCCAAACGAGGCTTCCATATAGGTTTATCGGCAACGACAAGCTTATCCGACACCATCCGAGCCTCATGAAGCTTCACTTCAGGCAGTGCCAGTCTTGAATTCTGTTTAAGCAATGCGCTGGCGGGTGTGAGCTGGGCAGCATGCGAACAGGCATGGATTTTTTGCTCACAGGGTAACAATGCCTGGCTGAAAGTCACATCGGGCTTGGGCAACTGCGGCTCGAAACGCCCGGCAATTTCGGCCGTTTCACGCTGCATACATCCATCACCGCACTCAGCCAACAGGGTTTCCAAAGGAACCGGCTCCAGCGTATCCATGACGCTTTTGCCGTGATCGACCAACAGCACATTGCCGCGCACGACACTGACATTTGCAATAGGTGAGCAATCTTCTTTTTTAATGGATGAAAGGCATAACGGAAAAGGCAACGCATCCTCAACTGTCCATTCGATTTCCCAAATCAGGTCATTGGTCAGGGGATCTTGTGATTTATCCGCTTTCGTCAGACGTACTGCATGGCGATGGGATGGATCGGCATCGGCGGAATTACCGGTTTTTGCGCCTTTCGCCTCTTCAAAAATGATGATGTCGCAAGGTTTCAGCTTTAGCCGATAATCTGAATCCGGCGGCGTAGTCCCGGGTGTTCCGCCCTGTTTGGGGCCGCATTCGCCAGGCGGTTCCGGTACAGGTGATGTAGCCTTGCCAGGATCGAGAAGCGTTGCTGACGTTGATCCTTTTGGCAAACAGCACTGGGCATCGCCCCAGGTGTAGATGGTTATTTCATTATGGTCTTTATAGAGGGCGATCTCTTTATCCGCATCTTCGACCAAGGCCTCAAAAGTTAAGTAGGACTTGGATGAAATGTCCGGAAGCTGGGATTTTGCCAGCACATTGGCATAATTTGGAATGCCGGGATCGGTTATCAAATAGAAATCGGCTGGCTTCAGTAGGCAATCGTCCGAAACCCGGAATGTCACCCAGGTTCTGGCATTACAACCTTCATGCAATTGATAATCGACCAGCCGGGCATGCCGGCGAACGGAAATGCGCCTCCGAGCCGTATCGAGATAAGCTTCAGTGGCAACGGCGTCCTGGTAATAGCTGAGATGATCGCCCACATAGGCCAGCAACTCCACCAAGGTTATGCCCAGATCAGGCACATGACGTTCTTTCCAGTCCGGCATAGTGAGCGCCAGACGGTCCAGAATAAGCTGCCGGAAGCTGGCATAATCCTTCGCCAGATAATTTATTTCCGGCTCATCGCTCTTTTCAGGCGGACAGATAGCTTGCGGTTTACAGTCAAGGTCGCTTTGGCAACCGGCTTTGAAGCTGAATTCCAAACAGGCGTAACGCGGATCGAATCCATGCATCGGGCGAAAACGCTTTTTGCATTCTTTATCAATATCGACGACCGGTTTCTTTGTTTGCGCATCAATCTCGATAAGGCACAAACAATAGGTCGAGAAATCGCCGGATTTATCTACAAAAATATGGACGCAATCATCCGTTTCCGGATCTTCCTCCCGATGAATTTCAAGGCCTGTCACCCGAATATGGGTAATGCGCCGGCCGCCCTCGATACGAATGTTCTCTTTCTCAAGGTTCGGCGGCGCTTTGCCCAAGAAGTACACCGTAAGCGTAAGCTGCTCCTGATCGACTTCAAGATAGTCGAGGCCGTTTAATTCGACTTTTTGACGAACCTGAGTACGCCGGAGTTCCTGCTTGCAAACCAATACCGATGTACAGCTCATGACACGCTCCGCTCAAAGGTTGCAACTTGAACCTCTTGCGTACGCCGCACCCTGTATTGCAAATTCACCTGCAATTTTGCATCTTCACTGGCGACATCGAGAGCGTGTATCTCGATCACATCCCCAAGCCACCGCTGCAGTCCGGCCTGTATCGTAAATTGCAGCGCGGCGGCAAGTTCCGGGCTGTTCGGCGCAAAAACCAGTTGCTGCAACCCACTCCCGAAATCAGGCCGGTTGACCCGCTCACCCGCATTAGTGAACAAAAACTGTTCGATCATATCGCGGATGTGGTCGTCATCGCCGGTAGACGCGGTGCGTCCATGATTGTCGAAATGGAAAGGAAAGTCGATGTTCATAACCATGCTATTTGCTCCTTAAGTCGCAATCACCCGTTTTTGTATCGGGGTTGAGATCGGGATGCCCTGAGGCGCTTGATCGGCGGCCAGGCAAAGCGCTGCCGGAGTCAGGATTGCCGCAGGCTGGCCGTTTATCTTGACCCTGGTCGCCGCATCGACACGCACCTTGACACAAGGATGAGCGGCGCCCGATACATTAAACAGGCAGCCGGCTACGACCAGTGAATCCGAAACAGTCAGTACTTGCTGAGCGCCATTCACTTTGACCCTCGGCGGATTTAACAAGGCGGGCGTCACCATCCCACTCAGATGAAAACAGTGAGTGACGCCCCCCGCTTGTATCAAAAAGCCCGGCATCAGGTCACCTGCAGCGCCGTGTCGTTGATGGATACCGTCGGGCCGGTCAATTTAATCGTGGCCCCCAAGCCGTCGGTAATCTCGATGCCTTGTTTTTTGATGTCTATTTTCAACTGCCCGTACTCGATGGTGATGCCGCCGATTCCGGGGGTATCGTCCAGGGTCAGGGTGCAGCTTTCGGTCTTCAGCACTTTTTTCTTATCCGCCAATGGAGAAAACGACACTGGCGCGGAATTGTTATCTTTCCAAAAGCATCCCGACCAGATCGGACAGTTAGGATCGCCTGCCTCAAACTCTACCCAAATATTGGCGTCTTTCGGCGGCATCGCGAAAAAACCGACATTCGGTCCCGCATAAGGAACGCAAGGCGTTGCCCAAACCGTACCGTCACCGAATACGGCCGGAACCTTGACCAGGAGCCGGCCTTTTCCGTATGGATCCAAATTCTGATCGACCGTACCTGCATATTTTCCAAAAAACTGAGGCATAATTATTTAGGGAATAATAAAAGGTGAAAGGGTTCCAGTTCCTTCACGGGTCAGCGTAAAGCTTTGGCCATAGTGGCCTTTGCTGATCCGATGACTGACGTTCTTTACGTAGTACAATCCATCGTAAGTATCTCCGGCGCCGCGGACTCCAACCAATCCCCATGGATTAAGTATTCCGTTATAACGGATTGCGTTAAGCTCTCCTGTCGCCGTAACCGTATTGTCGAACGAACGGTCTACCGCTCCTTGCGCCTGAGCTGCCGCCCGGCAGCTAAAACCGGTAAGAGAAGTTGAGCGCTTGGCATCAGCCACCTTGCGGACCAGTGGAATTCTCCTGTCAAGGCTGGGCGAACTGACCGTGTCGGATTGCCCCCGTTCAGTGTATTTCGTAGTTTGAGGACTCAGGGCATTAAAGTGAAAATTAATAGAATCGACATTGGTAGCCGGCCCCATCTTCACGGACAAAGCTGGTTGCGGAATGCTTAAGCGTTCCAGTGGCCCCCAATGCACTCTATTGACTCCGGGAGCAGGCCCAGGGGTGAGGTAGAAAACAAATCCGTACATATCAGCCAGGTTTTTTAGATAGGCGCGATCGGTCACGTTCGCAGGCTGCTGGCGAATTTGTTCCAATGGATTTTCCGGCGTTAAAGCTCCCTGATTAACCGGGGGCTTGGGTGGGACCAATCCGTACTTCATATAGCTGCCGATAATCTTGATAACTGCGCCATAATCGGGCAAGACGGGATAAGGGCGGCTTTGCTCTTCAAGATCCATCATGACGCTAACATCCTCGCCGGTTATGGTCAGAATATCCTCTCCCGACTGTTCATTTGGAGTTAACTGGATATTGGTAATAATGCCGTCCATCAGCACCTGCGGGGCAATTGCGAAACGAACAATGATGATCACGCGGTTGAAGGGCTTCAGTAATGGATTTGAGAGCAGTCCATAGTCGCGCAGATCAAAAAGCCCCGCCCGGCCTACCTGGTAGCGTAACTGAAACCCTGACGGCCCGTCGTCACGGTGGTTGACTTCCACATCCTTCAGCGCTTCGCTAAGTTCAAACGGTACTAGCCTCGGTATCGTCTCGCCGATTAATATCGTTAAATGCACGCCTAATAAATTCATTCGCCTACTCCTGATAACGTATCCATTAGTTTTCAAACTGCGGCAAAGGGATATTCAGCTTGCGGCCAATCTGGCCATCGCCTGTCAAATCGGCGGGATTCAGTGCGTTATTCATATCGCAGATCCGCCAAAACTGCTCCGGATCGCCCAAGGATTTGGCCGCAATATTATCCAGCCGATCCCCCTGGGTCACGGTAACTTCCGCCAGAACTTGCATATCGGCGGGATTGGGTAGAAAACGCCGGCGTTTATAAGCATGTTCCCGGCCATTAGCGTCTAAAAAAATAACGGTTTCAATGTGGTAATAGCGACTGGTGTGCGTAAACATAATTTAAACCCTCTTTTAAAACAGTTTCACATTCCCTCCCGCAACCGATCCCGAATTTCCAACGCTGCCAATGGTTGCAAAGACTTCTTTGGCAATCTGGTGGGCAAGGAAAATGTGGTAGCCGGGATTGGTCAGCGTTAAGTCGTTGTAGCTCAATACCCGCAAGCCCAAGGAAACTTTTGCACGGGTAGGATTAAGCGCCTGGTCGAACGCTTCTTCAGTAATGCTGAGATCGGTCAGGCGCACCGGCACAACCCGTTTTATGCCCCAGACCAGCAGCGTAAACGGGCCGATGGGCGGCAAAACCTCAACCGTACCGAGCGCCAATAAAACCGTATTGGTGATCACCAGCGCACTCTTTGGATAAACCAGCATTTCAAGCGCCGATAATTGCGGGTAAATGCCCAACGCTGTCGTAATGCCATCGGCCTTTTCCAATTGATCGGTTGCGTCGATTTCCACCTCCATTTTGATGGTTTCAATCGGCGGGCCTTTTAAGCGCATCGCTTCGGACCGGTCTCCGCTATCGCCGGAACCCTGCACCTGCAAGCTACGCGTTACCGTATCCGGGTTGTATTGGAAAACAGCAATACTGGCCAGCGGATTCATCGGATCGATGCCGACGATGGCGCCTTTTAGGACCTTAGGAGAGTTAGCAAAACTGGTCATGGTTTATTTCCTCACCTTTATCGAGCTTGGTAGCTCTCTGTTGTGCTGCCTTAAAAGTTGTTTCCAAAAAGACAAGCCGGAATTGAAAGTCATAGGCGTCCGCTCATTAACGCTTCGAGCTTAATCTGCAAGAACCTCAGGCGTGCAGTCTGACGGGAGACACCTGAGATGCCGTGGAGAACGCTGAGGCTGCGCTTCACAGCCTGAAGCACCACCGCGGGATCGTTCGCTCCTTGAGCCACTTTCAGATAGTCGATGGCAACGAGCACGCCGGCGCTCACACTGCCCCGCTTGGCCATGGCCATCAGGTCGGCTCTGATCGAGGCCGCCTCATTCATCGCCTTTCTCAGAGGCAGATTCGCGGAATCGAGAATATCCTTTGCGTAATACCACTTCGACCTAGCCCAGGATTCTACGCGTCCGGCATCGTCGCGGGCTTCAATGAGGAAACCACGAAAGCTGCCCCCCTTTTCCTTTTGAAAACGAAAATCGAGGATCTGGACGGCCTCCACTACTGCCTTGCGTGTAAAATCCCGAGCCTCCTCGCCCTGTGCCACCACCGCATCCCAGCCAATAATGATTTTGTTGAGCTTGACCCTCGCGTCAAACGCTTTGCCGACGATGCTGGCAGCGCTATTGGCGTATACTTCGATGTATTCCAATTCGCCAACGCTAACGATTACCGACGCGGATTGCTCACCCGTTTCTATAAGTGTCGTGACCTCTGGCAGTGCGGCTTCCGCTCTTTGCAGCTCGTTGACAGCATTCCTCAGAGCACGCGCCCCATTCTCGAACTCTGCGACGTTGTTTAGCAGGCCTTTAGCGACCTCTACCCTTTTGCTTACGTTCTCCAACGCCTCAAAATGGGCAGCGTGGATTTGCAGGTAAAACAGTGCCGCATCAAGCGCCCCAATTCTGCCCAGCTCGGCGACGGACTCAAGTGAGCGCGTCATTTTCGCTTTGGTCGTTGCGGCTTTTCCTTCCGACGCCGCGCCTCCACCTCCGCCAGTCGGCCTCGTTCCTGTCTTTATCTCGCCTTTCACCACGTTTGCATGCTCCGAGCCGCCAGGTCTGTGTGCAACTCCGCGAGGCGATCCGGGGGGACTCGGCTCGACAATAGTCCCTGCGCGTTCCCACTCGAGCGTCGGCTCATCGTCGAAGCCGTTGGAGCGGCGGATCACGTTCGCCTCTGTGCCGGACTGCTGCACCACATGCGCCAATTCATGCGCGAGCAATCGCCGTCCCTTGCCGGTGCCTGGTGCAAACTGGTCCGCGCCAAACACCACGTTGTGTCCCACCGTGTAAGCTCTAGCATTCATGTCCCTAGCCGATTGATCGGCACCTCTGCCGGAGTGCACCCGTACCTGCGAAAAATCGTGCCCGAAGCGCGATTCCATATCTTCCCGTATTGCAGGCTCAAGTGGTTTACCAGAACCTGCAAGCACTCTGTCTACGCTTGGCGGTGTGGTAGCCATACCGTCACTGACTTGTCCACTGAAACGCTGAATGCGCGGCGAAATTGCATTAACTTTTGAATTTAAAGGCGCAGACATGACCTGAGCGGCAACCCGATCCGCTTCCTGTTCCAAAGGATCATTACTCGCGCCGATCGCCAGCTTACGTTGCAGCATACCTTTTTTCTTGGCGCATTCTTCACACTCCCCCCCCGCCATCGAATGGCTGCCGCAGGCGCATTTGCGTTGCAATATCCCGGTTGGGACTAGCGTAAACGCCTTACCTATAGGAACTTTGCTTTCGGTTTGCAGTTGGGCGGACATCATTTTTTCTCCTTATGCGTCCCGCTCGATCCTAAGACCCCAGCGGTTGAGTTTGCCGACATCCCGGGCTTCCAAATCGGCGACCTGCAGCCGCCAAGCGCCTTGCACCGGCTGGCCGCGCAGGGAAGCTAAGCCCGGCGTGGTGGCAGCGGTATAGGTTTTGATCAGGTTATCGGTATCGCCGCCGCTGCGTTCGTGCAGGGCGATGCGCGTGCCGTTCGGGACAATAAGATTGACGTTCAGGTCGCCGATATAGGTGTGGGTGATGTCCACATTCAAGGCGATATCGCGGATGTTGCCGTTGCCGGCTACATTTAACAGGCGTTCGATACCACCTGGGTTGCTGTCTGGGATGGAAACGCCCGACGCTTCTTCTATCTGGATGGCATTGCTTTGTTGACCGGAAACCTCAACTTCCCAGCGGTTGAGCAAACCCGTATCTATCGCGGCCAAATCCTGCGCCCACAATGTCCACTCGCCTTGTATCGGCTTGCCAGTCAATGCGATGAGCGCCGGCGTGTTAGTGGTATCGAATGTTTTCCTGAGATTTTGGGTGCGCCCGCCGTTTCTATCGTGCAGCACGACGGTGGTTCCCGATGGTGCGGTCAAGGTCAAGCGCAGATCGCCGATGTAAGTATGGGTAATATCCACCGCCACCTTGACCGATCCGGCTGTCATGCTATCGGGAAAGCGGAGAGTGTCTCGAACGCCTGCCGGACTGTTGTCGGGAATTTGCAGCACCGGCGTCGAAACTTGGCGGACTATCCGATTAGTCCCGCCATTGCCGGCCAGCCTGCGAGCTTCGGCGACTGCAGCGGCGGCATCGACCCGGCCATGTCCGAACCAGGGACTCCAGGTTCCTTCCGGAGCGCCGGTATTGGTGAAATTGCCCCGGTCAAACGGCGCGACAGGAGAAACATCCCACGTTGGCGTCGGGTCAAAATTGGCCGGTGGTGTGCGCGGATAGCCTGTCATGCTCAAATCCTTGGCGGCCGTGCGTTTAAGAACGGAAATCACCTCGGTTGCCGTCAAATCCGGATTCGCGGAAATCGTCAACGCAACAACCCCTGCCACCAAAGGTGTTGCGCTGGAAGTGCCGCCAAAACTGGGAGTTACACCGCTGCTATCGCCCGTTGTCGTGGTAATACCAAGACCCGTTACGCTTAGTCGGAGATATTCGTGTGAGTTGTTCGAAGGCGCACAGATAGCAATGCCGGTGCCGTAGTTTGAATAATGGCTGCGCTGCGCGTTGCTTGCCAAGGCCGCCACGTACATCACGTTGGGAACATTGACCAGATTGTGCCGGAACTGGCGCGACGTTTCGACGCCCACCCAGGTGCGCGTGCCGTCGGCATTGAAACGCCAGCCTCTGGTAAAAGGGACATCCACTTGTGCGCTATGCTGGATCGGGCAGTTTTCATTGCCCGCCGCCCATAGGAACACAATGCCACGGCCACGCCGTCCGCCCGAGGTTGCCAGCGCCGCGATGCGGTTCAGTACAGTTGTTGCAAACAGGTTGGTTGGGCTATTGCCCCAAGAGTTGGAAATTACGTCCACCTTGTCCGCCATATAATTGATGGCGGCCAGCAGCTTGGAATCGCTGATGAACAATGACGGGCCTTCGGATTCCCATTGGATCGGCAGCAGCCTGCAACCCGGTGCAGCGCCGACGGTGAGTACCGCATCCGCTTCCCCGGCGATCACCCCGGCGCAGGCGGTGCCATGATTGGCGTCGGTCTTATGCATTTCCGCGGGATTCGCATCGACCGCCTCGCGTACGATCAAACGGTTGCCCCGGAAGTAACCCCAACCGGCGAACTTGCCGGGAGAATCGAAGTCGGCATGGCTGAGTTTGCAGCCGTCGTCGGTAACGCCGACCGCGACCTCGAAGCTGCCGAAATTATCTAAAATCCGCCAGGCGTCTTCGCAACGCGACGACGAGCGGGCATCCACTGCCGGATCGCTAAGGCGGTTGTGCAAATGCCATTGCCGGGCATAGTTAGGATCGGTAGGTACGGCAAATTGGTAGGTTTGCACCCGGTAATTGAGGTCGTTCTCGGCGGATTCAACCAAGGGCTCGTTCTCGGTCAGTTCGACCACCAGCGCGACAGCATCCATCCCGGTGTGCTCCGTCAATTGGAACAAATAGTCACGGGCGCTGTATGTTTCCTTCATGACCAGCCCGTAGCGCCCGGCGAATTCGTCGATTTTCTCCGGCGCAAGCGCATCGCGGAACGTAACCAGAATCCGGTCGGTAGCAAGAAACTCCTGACCGCTGTCGGCTTCGTAATAAGCCGGTTGGGTGACGGCGACATTTTCCGCCTGGGCCATCCTCGCATCCAGTTCGCCCTCGGTCGTAGTAACCTTGGATGAACTTGGCGAAAGTTTTTCGGCCTCCGTAATGCCCAGGGTTTCAAGCCGCTCCGGGCTTGCCCGTACGACGAACTCGTTGGCGCTTTTCGTCAGCGGCAGTTTTTCGCCGCCCCGGTAGGTGTAAGTTTCACTCGTTGAGGTCATGATTTTTTCTCCTCGTGTGTTCGTTAACTGTTATCTCTCATTTTTGTAGGTTGGGGGTGACAAAAGAACCCCCAACGTAATAGCTTCTCCTAACACCAAATAATGTTGGGGTTCGTGCCTCACCCCAACCTACGGGCTTTATGCGTTAAATAATGAGGTCTGACCCGGTTTGCTATCCGCACTACCAATCATCTCGACCAGCTCATCAATTGTAAGAATGCCACTACGCTTCATATATACCTCGCCATCACGGAGCAGCACCCATATAGGGCTGTGTCCATCGTCCTCTAAGTGAGGACACCAAGCGCCGAGCTCTTCCGAATCATCGAAGGGCCGTAGTCCAAGATTGAGTTTTCCACCGAAGCGTTTGGCCACATCAAGGGCGGTTTGAATGGCTATGTTGTCTGGTACGCTCCAGACGGCGAAAGCCATCACCAGCCAATTGCCCGTGTTAAGCTCGGGCTCCCGCGCAGAAGGAGCCGCGACCAAAGCATGACAATAGGACGGCTCGCCGGTTAAAGCGATTCTCGGATATCCCTTTTGATCACGGGTAACGTTAAAGGACATGGTTACGGCCCCGGAACGACGATTGTCGTTTCTATTGTTTTATCGGTACGTACCTTTTTGATAGTTCCTCCCGTCGCTTTGGCGACCTTGTCGTGGCTGGCCTCTTCAATTGCCGGGTTAAACAATACAATGGTGCCGCCAGGGGCAATGATGCGGGCGATTTCTTCGGCGAGACCGGGATAGCCGATCGGGCCATTTTCCGAAGTGACCAAGTCCGCAGTATGGTCAGCGATCGGTAGCGCATTGGCGTCCTTAGAGGAAAACTTGCGGTAAATCAGATTGGGCACACGCGATCCGTAGATGCCGGTGGTACTGGTGCGTTCGGCCATGCCGATGTTGATTGCACCTTTGAAGTAGCCTTCGCCGAAGATGTCGACGTGATATTTCGCTCCGGCAGGCACACTCTTAGCGTGATATTTGTCGCCCTGATCCTTACCGCTTCCTATCGCCCACTCAGTGTAGGTATCCTTGTCGGCATCAGGATATTTGTGCAGCGCGAGCAATTGATCGCTTGCTATCCACAGCTTTTCGGCGGACGCATAAATGCGCCGGTAATCATCCAAATTGCGCTGTGTCAGCTTGGTGCCCTGCGGGGCCAGCTTTTTGCCTATGCTCGTCAGCCAATCTTTCATTTCACTGCGCCATGCCCAGACCAGCATCAGATTCGGTTGCGTCGGATTGACTTGGGCCCGCCGGTACAAAGCCCAGGCCTTGTTGATGCTCGAACTGGGATCCAACCATTGCTCGCCCGATTCCAGCGGAGGTATTACTTCCTCAATGATCACACTGCGCCAGAAGTCCTTCGGGTTCGGATCTTTTGCCACGCCCGGAACAGGCACAGGCGATGCGCCATGCTTGAATACGCCGATCACAGGGCAATCGGCCCGCAACTTGCGCGCCATGTCAGCAATTCGATTGGCCCGGTGGCACGACAGATCGCTGTTGAAGCTCGCATCGCCTTCCTGGCTGGCAAAACCGTGAATCTTGAGCTGGTTGCCCGCTTTGGGCTTGCTGATCTTGGCTTCTTCGCCTGGGAGGAGGTCATCGCAACCGACCTTGAACTGAAACTGCCAGCCGACCACACCCTGTTGACTTGGCGTACAATCCGGATTTGGAGGTCCAAGCTCGTCGGCATGGCATTTGCGTTGGATACCCGAAAACACATGCGCAATGGAAGGGACACTGCGTCCGTGCACGACCGCGTCCGCGACAACGTCGGCTTCGCGTTCTCCCGCGTCTCCCGGCGTACTCACCGCGAGTTTCATCTGTGCGGCGGACCGTTGACCGCGCTGTTGCACGAAATGTGTCAGCTCATGGGCAAGTAACCTTCGCCCATCATTGGTGGTTGGAGCAAACTTACCTGCATCAAAAACTATATCGCGTCCGGCGGTGTAAGCTAGAGCATTCAGTTCACGAGCTGATCGTTCAGCAATCGAGTCGGCATGAATCCTGACTTCGTTAAAATCATGCCCAAAGCGTTGTTCCATATCCTGCCGTAACGCCGGTTCCAGCGGCCTTCCGGGGCTGGAAATCACATGGTCTAGCTTGGCTGTGGTGCCCATCCCCGCGCTTGCTTGCCCCGTGTAACGTTGAACATGCAATGATGCGCCATTAACAACAGAATGTGCCGACTCCGCTATTCCCTGATCGGCGCCCCAGTCCGCTTCCCGTTCCAGCGGATCATTGCTTGCGCCGATCGCAAGTTTCCGCTGGAGACCTCTTTTTTTCTTGGCGCATTCTGCGCATTGCCCGCCGGCAACGGTGCGATTGCCACAAGCGCACTTGCGCTGCAAAACGCCTTGGGGAGGCGGTAATAAACTGGTCGTTTTAGCTTGCTGGGGAGATATTGCTTTGCTCATAACCAGTTCCTTAATATGCCGAAACACGGCTTCGCCATTTTCAAACCCAAAACCTTTACCATGCGCATCACATCTGCCATCCGACCGAAAAGCCCACGCGAAACCAGTGGCTACGTGCAGGGTCGCTTTCAATCTCTCGGGTAATTGGACCGATAATACCGGGCGCGCCGAGGGCAGAACCGGCGGCCCCCTCAAGACGAAAATCGAATCGAGTAGAGCCCGGGCTGCCGAGTATCGGAGTGCGATAGCCGATGCCCAGACCGAGTTCGCCATACCCCCCTTTTGCGCTGCGCCTGCCGCCACCGACCGCGTAGTCCGACGAACTGAACCAGCCGTAACCCGCCTCGCCGAAAGCGCCTGCGGTAAGGCCATGCCCGCTTCCGCCGGTGCTGCCTTCGATGCCCAATCGTGCGCCCAGCAGGAAGGCGTCCTGGAACCGTCGGTCTTCATATCCGAACATCCAATTGATCTGTGGCCCAAGAACCAGTTCCCAGCTGCGCAGCCGATCGAGTGGGATACCGATCCTTAAGCCTGCCGCGAAAAAACTCCCCGACACTCCGCTCAACGAGGCGTAACCACCCCCCAAAACAATACGATAATCGGGAAGGATTGGCCGTGGCCGTGCCAGCAACGTTGCCGTGCACCCCGGAAAAGCGCTTTCCAGGAAGGTCTTGACCGCATTGAAGTGACGCTGGTGAAACATCGCAAAGCGGGAATCTTTCTCCGGCCCCGGTCCCATCACCGAATAGTCCCGCCGAACGCGTTCTCTGCGGAACCATTGCGGTACTATGGCGCGAAGACGCTCGTCTTGTTCCGGATACTCGTCGCCAACCCCTAGCACCTGATGCCCGCCCTCATGAACGGCGGTCGACGTTTTCCAGGATGCGGCACAAATTGTGGCTGCATCAGCGCGGCCGCCGCGGTTTACGACGGTGATCGTCGTGTCTGGATTCGCTGTATCTTCACGCGCAACGACACGGATTGGCAGGGTTTTATCCGCGCAACCGGTAGGGCAAGCACTGCCGGAAAGCCGAACGTCGAACCAACCATTCAGGCCGCGATTGACGTCCGCCAGCACACTGGCCTTAATGCGATTGAAGCGATCTGCGGGAATTAACGGAACCTTAGTGGTATTCGGCGGATCTTCGCAGATTCCCGTGCCTGTCGCTTGTGTGGCCTGGACAAAGTTGTATCTAAACGGTAGGGTCACGGAGCAATCCGAAGGATCGAAGCTTATATGCATTTGGTCTCTATGGATCTCTTGCCTGGGCTGTGAACCGCTTGCCGGTGCCGTTTCCGTGCGCGTGACCGTGCCACTAATGACACCGGGACCGCTGGTTGGGCGGCTCATCACTGTCATTGTATCTTCGAATTCGGTCGACCCACCTCCGGCTTCGTCGCGCTGGATTACTCCCGCCATGCCGCTGCTTGTTTGCTGCACAACATGAGCCAGCTCATGGGCTATTAAGCGCCGCCCCTTATGTGTCCCTGGCGCGAACCGACCTGAACCGAACACAACATTGTGCCCCACCGTATAGGCATTGGCGTTCACTTCCTTGGCCGATTGCTCGGCGGCACCGCCGGAATGCACCCGCACCTGCGAAAAATCGTGCCCGAAGCGCTGCTCCATATCAATCCGCAATGCCGGTTCCAGCGGTCTGCCCGAGCCGGTAAGCGCACGGTCCACGCTGGCAGGCGCAGCTTCAGCCCCCTCGGTCGCTCGGCCCGCATGGCGTTGGATGTGAAGTGGCGCACGGCTGGTGGCTGAATGTCCCGGACTTGCCATCACCTGATCGGCAACCCGGTCGGCTTCCAGCTCCAGGGGATCATGGCTGGCGCCAATCGCAAGCTTTCGCTGGAGCCCCCTTTTTCTCTTGGCGCATTCTGCGCACTCCCCGCCAGCAACCGTGCGATTGCCGCAAGCACACTTACGCATCAAAACGCCTTGAGAAGGCGGCAATAAACTTGCCGTTTTGGCTTGCTGGGCAACGGGGGTTTTATTCATGGCCGATGCCTTCATACACCGACCGGGCGATTTGCTGGCCGAGCTGCGTCGGGTTGTTGCCGGTCAACTGAATGCCCGATGCGCTAAGCTTCGGTATGGCAAGCCCGTGGGCGATGCTGTCTGACAAGCCTCTCTCCGTCAGCAATCGGGTCAGTTCATTCTGCAACGCTTCTTGCAGCAGAGGGCGTTGATGCGGTTCGATGTTCACGCCGTCCAGCACCAGCCGCTCTATGTGCAGATTGATATTCATGATGTCCCTCTGACCACTTCCATCTGCCGAAACTCGGCCTCATTGATGGGCTTATCTAGTTTGCGAAATTCTGTACGCACGGCTTGCATGACGTGGCGCATGGTTACGTATTCGTTGTTCTGGGCCGCAAGAAACGCAGCGTTCAGGGCAATGCTGTGGATATTTCCGCCGGTCAGGTTGAAATTGGACAAGCGTTCGAAATCCAGGTCGCCGTACCCGGTTCCAGGCTGAAATACTTTGTCGGTAAAGGCTTTTTGCCAGATGATCTTGCGCTCGGCCGCACCCGGAAAGGTGAAATGAACAATAAACCGCAGACGCCGCAAAAAAGCCTGATCCATGGCGTTTTTCATATTGGTCGCTAAAATCGCCAGGCCGCTATAAGCTTCCAGACGCTGAAGCAAGTAAGCGACTTGGGTATTGGCGAAGCGGTCATGGCTATCCTTAACTTCGCTACGCAGGCCGAAACAGGCTTCGGCTTCGTCGAAAAATAGCAGCGTTCCGCCGTCTTCAGCCGCGTCAAAAACGCTGCGCAGATTTTTTTCCATTTCGCCGATGTATTTGCTGACCACTGCGGACAGGTCAATACGGTAAAGATTAAGGTTTAATTGATTGGCGATGGCTTCGGCAGCCATCGTTTTACCGGCCCCGCTTGGCCCTACCAATAAGACACTGATGCCCAAGCCTCGGCTCATTTTTTGCCTGAAGCCCCAATCGTCATAAACTTTATGGCGGTTCGGGACTTGCTCGGTAATCTGCTGCAATAAACGTTTGGTTTCCTCGGGCAGTACCAAATCGTCCCAGGTCGCTTTCGGTTCTATGCGTTGGGCGAGTTTATCCAAGCGCGGGCGGGTATTAAGCAGACAGCCCTGCCATAAGTTGTTTAAAAGCTCATCCGAACTGCCTTGTTCTTCCGACAAAATGCGTCTGGCAATGTGCCGGATGTCGGACAAGTTCAGGTTGAATTGATTAGCCAGATGCCCTGCATCATCACGGCTGATCGCCGAAACTTCCTCCAGCCAGGTCGCCTGCTGTTCGATAGGCGTGGGCTTTTGTACATCGAAACCCATGCCGCTCACGCCTAAACCGGATCGGATCTCCCGCGTATCGACGAATATCAATCCGTTAAACCGGGAAACAAAACGCTGCAAGGCTTGCCCAGCAAGCCCTTCATTTTCTTCCAGACCATCAAAATACAAGCAAAAAGGCAGCAGGTAGCTCTCCCTTTGCCAAAGACGCGCCAAAGATTCCAGGTCGGCGCTTTGCACCGGCAAGAGCTCGGCCGGAACACGGAACAGCTGCAAGCCCAATGCTTTCGCCGTTGCGCTGGCAACGGCCTGCTTGCTAAGGCTATCCGCCCCTAATAACTGAAGCACTTGAGACCTGTTAAGGGGAGCATGCTGTAAATAGTTTATGATCGCGCTGACCAGTGTTTGTTGCGATGCGGGCAATTCGCTTGCTTGAGTATCTGCACTCTCTACAGGAGCAATATAGGCAGTCAACCTGTCATCCAGGTAATTCATGCCTTTCAGGTAATTAAGGATGCGTTCGTCCAGGTGCAGTGCGCTAGCTGTCAGCGGCCGCGAACCGGGTTGATGAATATCCAGCAAACGCCAATACCGCAACGGGCTTGTTGCAGAAACCACGCTCCAATCGGGTTGCGGAAAAAGTTGAAATGCGAGTGCAAAGGTGGGATACGCATATTCCGGATTGTTTTGAGCACGACTGCATAGGGCTGCTATGTGCGGATCCAGTTCCATCGCAGCGCACAACAGCAGAAGGTTCTGTTCGAACCGGGACAGCCCTAATCGCTCGCTTAAAATCACTATAGCGGGACGCGAAGTAGCGGTTTCCGCAGCAAGCATGTCTTTTTCGGCCTGAGCTATTGGCGTCTCGCTATTTTCAGGCTTCGAGTCTGACTGATTTTGTTTATGCTTAACGGCAAACCAGTTGAATTTTTTTTCTTCAGGTAACGGGACAGGCGCCTGGGGACCGGACAAAAGCTGCAACCGTAATCTGAGCCAATGTAATGCTTTGGACAGATAGGCGTTATTGTCTTCTTGCCATTTTTCTATGTCGTTCATAGCACATTTACCTGTGGCTGATCGTATAGTCCGCCTGCACTTTTTTGCAGCAGGCTTTCGGCTCTATCCACCTCTACCCGCACTAAATAGGTTCCGGGAGCGATTTCTGTTACTGGAAAATCAATGCTGTCTGTGTCGGCGGTGTTTGCGTCGGTTATGCCGTTATCTTTAGGCGCATTAAAACGGTAGCCTTTAGGGTTGGGATTGGCCGTTAGTTCGTTCAGAATCAAGATCACACGCTGCGTTTTTCCGACTTTAGGTACAAACTGAATCCGTATGGCGGCCCCTTGCAAAGACGCTGAAATGTTGGGCCGAAGCAAAAACGGCATAGCGTCGGAACCGTTAACCGAATGAGTTACAGGCGGCGATCCCAAAGGCATGCTATGTACGATCTGCATTCTCGCAACTCCGGCGCGTAATGGCGTGGTATCCGGCAGTTGAGCCGGTAACGGCAGTAGACGGATTTCAGTATCCGTTATTGTCTCTACCGCTACTTCCGCATCGTTAAGTAAAACCTGGGTAATTTGTCCTTTCAGGTTTTTACCCTTGATCAGCAGTCTTGAGCCCAGTTCAATGGTCTGGTTAACAGGCAGTTCTGCTCCGTTTGCATCCACCACCCGTAATTGCTCGATGACAGGTTGGATAAAAGGCATGCTGGTCACGCCGCGGTCACTGACAGGCAGGGCTTGCTGAGGCGTTTCCAGACTTTCGATCAACACTACCGAACCTTGATAGGCGACAGATAATGCATGCTTGGTTTGCAGTAAAATCGACCATAGTTTGGAGGATTCCTCCAGGGTAAAAGGTGTTGGCGTAAACTTGACCAATTCTATGGCGTCAGCCAAATCGGTACCCGCCAGATAATTGATACCGCTGATACCGTTGCGTATTTGCTCTCTTGTCAAAACTGATCGGGCATGAAGATCGCGCACTACAGCACCCAGCATGCGCTGCGGCTCCAATTCCGCGTCGTCGCCATAAAAGGCGATCAGATAATGGAGATCCAGCGCTGCTTGCGGTTTTTGCTGCACTCGGCCGTCAGAGGAACGGCTAGGCAAATCATCATTACGTAACGCCGCATTCGGCGTTACTTGATATAAATAAACATGCACGCTGACCGTATCAAGCCCGACCGGATCTTCCGGGCGGCTTTTGTTGACAGTGACCTGTTTGCCCAGCGCATTTTCAGCCGCAGAATGTATTAGCTGGCTTAAGACTTCAGTGACGGTGGCGATTGCCAAAAAATTACTCATCGCATACCGCCGTTACGCTTTGCCAGATATTCTTCCAGGCTCATCGAGGAAGGTTTTTTGTCCGCACTTTTACTGGTGGCCTTGGCGGTCTGTGTGGCTCGGATTTCTATGCGTCCGATAGTGACTTGTATGGTCGGTACGGGATTGTGTTCGAAACCTGCGTTCTTGTTTTCCTGATCGCGCATCAATGGCTTTATACCAAGCCGTTTAATGTGAAATTGCGCTAAATCGGCGAGCGGCAAATTTTCCTTTTTTTCGGCAGGCGCTTTGCCTGACAGGTCACCGATGCCGGGATGCATTTTAGCGAGTAAAGCCGTTTTTTCCGTCGCCATTCGTTCAAGTACGGAAGCATCCGTCATAAGCTTTGACGGTTGTTTTTTCATAGGCTGCTCCGCGTTTAAATGTGCATTCGAAACATCTTCATCCAAATGCTGACTTGAAAAAACAGCCTTGTTATCAGCTTCTATTCCAGCTTTGGTCGTATCAAGAGTGAAGGTGCCTGCGGATTTGCCCTCTGTTAACTTTTTTGAAATGAATTTCTCTTCATTAGGAGTAACAGGTGATGGCTTGTTTTCATTGTTTACTCCGAACGCCATTCCAGGCTCGGCCCTGAAATTCTGTTTTTTGGCCGGCAATATCATTTGCAGAGAATTCGTCAATCGATCTGAAGCGGAAACCGTGTCCGATTTTTCGCCAAAGTCGTTTGAAGACCAAGCCGATACGGCCTGGGCTGTTTTTGGCCGTGTTTTTGAATTATCCGCTGCCTGTAAATCCGGCTCTAATGGATGGGGTCCGGACTTGTTCTGCAAAGAATCTGTTTCTAAAGTTTCCGGGGAGGCGATGGACGCTTTTAAAACTTGATTGCTTTGCTTGCCCAAGCTTCCCTGAGGGGTCTCGTACAGGGACGGCGAACGGGGACGGACATTTCCAGTCCCATCGGCAAACCCGAAGCTCCGTGCGGACAGGCTTTTCAGAAAATCGATCATGCGCCTACACTCTCAAGATAAAGCTGCCGCCGTAGCGGGCTCAACGCCAAAATATCCGCTTCTCGCCAGCCATAGACTGAGGCAAGGATGTGAACTTCACGCAGAACACGTAGCGCCCAAGTTTGGATTTCACTCCACAAATAAGACGCGATGTCGAACACGACTTGCCAGTCCTGTTCGCAAGAGGGACAGCTTAACGCCAGTTCGATATGACTTTGCGGATCGGCCTCGGCCATAGCGGCCGTTAGGGCCTCCAGAACCGTGGGTGACAAGGTTTCTGAGGGTACGTCCGTCTGTCGGTCATTAACGGCGACCAAGCAACGTTCAATCAGTAATGCACGTGCACTGTCGGCATCCTCGACAGAACTGGCAGCGGACAAATCCAAACTGTTCGGTAGACGAAAACCTAGCGTTAACCCTTCAGCCTCCATTGTAAAATGCCCTCTTTGCTGTTCATCGGGTATTGACGGCGAAACACGAAGATCACCGACGTCGAGATTTAATTCGAGCTGCTCGCCGCAAGCGGAACAGGCTGTCAGGCACGGCAGCACACTGCCGAAAAGGTCTTCGCGCAGGTCGAGCAGTCGGGCATCCCGTTGTCCTATACTGAGTTCAGCAAGGTTTTCACAGGATTGCCCGTAGGTCGCTTCAAGCAGCAACAACGCACGCTCGAATACCGGACGATCAACACCCTTTTCCCAAATCGCCAAAAGTTCAGATGCGGTAAGCATGGATATAACTCAAAACGCATCAATCGAAGCTCGGTTCATCGGGAACCTGGAATGCGGTATCCCGTTCCCATCCTTCGTTCTCAAGTTTGATGTGCTGGATCGCGACGGCATTAGCGTTGGCGTCGAGGTCAGGCAGGGCCTGATATTCCGACACCCAGCAACGGTGGACCGTGTATGAAATAACTTTTTGACCGGCTTCGTTGAACACATCAATGATGACCTCTTTACGAAAATCGGCCAATGAGGACGCCTGCCCGCCCTTGCCATCGTCGCTGGCGTTAAAATTCCAGACTTTGCGTGCCCAGTCCTCGAAGGCGGTATCATGGGTTACGCCCCGCTCCAACGTGATGGCGTCAAATTTGTTGCGTCCCGGTGATTTCCGGCTGGTGCTCGGATCCCCTCCTTCGCGATGTTCAACAACTTCCGTAGTCCGTTTCAATGCACCCACCTTGCTGATACCGGCGACATAATCAGGACTGGTTCCGAATTTCACGCGGAACTTGAAGTTTTTGTATGGATCGTAGCGGTTCGGTTTGGCGACAAGCATGGTCATATGATGGACTCCTTAAATTTGGATCTGTCCAGCCAGTTGCTGGATTTTTATTACGACAAACTCGGCAGGCTTTAACGGCGCAAAGCCGACGACCACGTTCACAATGCCTAAATTAATGTCGTTTTGGGTGGTCGTTTCGCTGTCGCACTTGACCAGATAAGCCTCTCGGGTCGTCCGTCCCTGAAAGGCGCCTTGCCGAAACAGGTTGTTCATAAAGGCGCCGATATTCAAGCGGAGTTGCGCCCATAGCGGCTCGTCGTTGGGCTCGAATACCGCCCACTGGGTGCCTCGGTAAAGGCTTTCTTCGATGAACAGCGCGGTGCGGCGAACCGGAATGTATTTCCATTCATCGGCGAGCTGGTCGGCACCGCGCAGGGTACGGGAACCCCAAACAATCCGCCCAATCACAGGGAAAGCTCGCAAACAATTAATGCCAAGCGGATTGAGTTCGCCGTTTTCTGCGTCGGTAAGATTAACGCTGAGCTGCGGAACGCCCGCTAACGTGGCTTCTAGGCCTGCCGGCGCTTTCCATACTCCACGTTGAGTGTCGGTACGCGCAAAGATACCCGCCACCGCTCCACAAGGTACGAACTCCTCGATTTGATTGTCGCGAAGAGGGTTAGGTTGTTTGAGGCGCGGAAAGAACAGGGCCGCGTTTTTGCTTGGGATGCCGGGGTAACTGTCATCCGCCTTTCTGAAATCGTCGCGTGCCGCATCCTTTGATTTCCAAGTGCTATGCGGGTCAACCAGCAACAGCGCTCGCCGCTCTGCGCAGTAAGCATCAGCGGCAGCGAGCAGGTTTTTTTCGACATCACCTCCATTATTAAGATCCTTATAAGGCGGAATGCAAAGCAGATTGAAAAGATCGGCTTGCTCGAGCGCATGCATGCCTTTCTTATTGATCTTACTTTGAGGAGGGAGAAAATCGTTGATGGTTAATTCAGAACCGTCCGTGACGGAGTCGGCCAGTGTTTTTGTCGCATCATCCAAATCTTTCTTGGCATTCTGTTCGGCTGTTTTTGCGTTATTGATGTCCTGCTCCGAGGCGCCGCTATTCTGTTTGTTCTCTCGCTCCGCCTTGGCCCTTGCGTATTTTCTCTGAAGTTGCGTAACAGCGTCCTGAGTCAGCGCCCAAAGAGCGTCCTGCTTGCCGGTATCCGTGGGGGCATCTTTAACAGCTTTGATCGCCGCCCGGATTGCTACGGGGTCCGGCAAGTTGGCTGGGGGCCAGTCGCCATCCCATTTCACAAGCTTCGACTCGGTCTCCAACACTTTATCGACACGGCGCGAGCTGTCATTAGCTATGGATAGATTGAGAAACCGCTCAGTGCTGCCACCGGGTGTGGTATCGGTCACCGTGAGGTTGAATAAGTTTGCGTCTGAATCCGGAATGTTGTCGAGATCAACAGTGGCGCGCAGATTGGCGCCCCATGAGCCTTCATAGGCGGCTTCAAGCATAACTTTGTCGATAGCCAGTTTGGCTTTTGGACTTGCCGCCGCGACGGCAACTATCGCCTTGGCGGCATTTTGAACGGACTCTTTAGTGGCTCCAACCTTGGTCGCTTCTGTCTCTGCCGCCTTGGCAACTTTGTCGGCGGCACTCTTTTCGGGTTCGTTGGCGTAGGTGGAGGCTTTGGTTCTTGCCGCCGTTGCCGCGGCCGCCGCATCCCCGCCTGTAGCAGCATCGGCAACAGCCTGCGCTGCATCTTGTGCTTTTTTCCGATCTGCTTCAGTTGCAAAAGCGCCATGATATAAGCGCACGATAATCGCCTGACTACCGCCATTCAGATAGAAATCGCGCACCGCATAACCGAGAGCACTTTCCAGCCATAGCCCACCAAAAATTCGCTCAAAGTCTGAAAAACTATTGATTGATCTCGCTTCGTTTGTCGGCCCACGTTGGGCTCGGCCAATAAAGGCAGTAATCGAAGTCGCAACACCGGTAATAGTGCGTACACCACTGGGTATCTCCTCAATGTAGACGCCGGGGTAAGTGGGTGATACTGGCATAGTAGATCTCCTATAGATAACTATATTGGCTTAATATTCAGCTTTATTGCTCGAAAGCCTTATTACCATTAAGACTGGCATCACATTTTACGACTGACTTCGAGCCCGGGTAATTGAGGGCGTTCTGAACGATTAAACTTGATATCTCAATCTCTTGCCCCGGCAACAACGGTGTGGTGATGGTTTTTCAAATAACATTCAATCATCGCTATTTACAGCACACCGGAATCGTTGGATTCGGACAATTTCCGTCCCACGTTAATCTTTCAGTAATCTCACACACAACAGTTTATAAACAACATTCATGCCAAAACACATGACATTGATTTAACTGGAATTAAAAATGAAGACCCAAAGAGTCGGGTTGATTATGACCCGGTTGTTTTGACGATATAAGACATATCGCTATGATTATTAAAAATTTTATAGGATTATCGCAGAAAAGCGGCAAGTGGGTCGGTTTGTACCCGCCAGATTAAGAAATCCAATACAGAACCTGGAAATTACGGGGTTAGCCGTAGAATTCAATCTCACCTTATGTAAAAAATTAGGATGGCAATGATCCCAATGCGCTCACATGACGTTGAGCCGGTTCAGTTGCTGCGATACCGATTAGGATTAAGATGATGTTTTTTCAGCAGCTTGCCTAAAGCTCTGCGCTCTTTTTGCGCCATATTGGCCGCTTGCGTCACATTGCCTTTAGCGTTGAATATGAGCCAGGTCAGGTAGTTTTGTTCAAAGTGACCGATGACATTATTTTTCGCTTCGTTAAATGGCGCATCAAACTTGACGTTTTGCCTACGCTCAAACAATTTTCTGCGTGAACCCGGTTGCTTATCAACATGATGAATATCAGCCGGAATAATTTCCGCATTCTGCGACAGGAGAAATGACCGGTGAATAAAATTCTCAAGCTCTCGAATGTTTCCCGGCCAATGGTAGCCATTCATCCATGCGACTGCATCAGGGTGAAACCGTTTGTCCGGTTGTTGATACTGGCATCGGTATTTCTGCATAAAATGTTCTGCGAGGGGATTAATATCGGCCTTACGATGCCTGAGCGGCGACAAGTTCAGATGCAAGAGGTTTAATCGAAATAATAAATCCTGCCTGAATAGACCTTGGGCAACAAGTTCGGATAAACATACATTGCTTGCGGCTATAATCCTGACATCGACTTTCCTGCTTTTTATTGCCCCCAAGGGTTTGATCACATTATCTTCAATAAAGCGCAATAAGGTTACCTGGCCTTTAGCTGACAAGGCTTCAATCTCATCAAGGAATAATGTTCCTCCGTCTGCCTGCTCTGTTAAGCCTGTCTGGCTTTGTTTTGCATCGGTGTAAGCGCCTTTCTCGTGACCGAATAACTCGTTTTCAATTAATTGATCAGGAATGGCTCCACAATTCATGGGAATAAAAGGAAAATCCTTGCGGCAACCCAGATAATGGATAGCTCTGGCGGCCACCTCTTTTCCACAACCGGTTTCGCCCTCTATAAGGACAGGCGCATTACAATCGGAGGCTTTTTCTATGAAGGCAACGGTATCGAGAAATACCGGCGATTGACCGATTAAATTCAGACTCTTCCACGCTGTCGTTTCTGTATCAAACTTATTCAAATCAAGTGCGTCATTATGCTTGGATGATAAACGATCCAAGCGAAATGCGAATTCGAGTGGGTCACAAGGCCAACTGCAGCAATCGCTGCATGCGTTTAGAATCGGGCTTATTTCATCAGTGAGTGGCGGCAGGTAAATAACGAGATAATGAGCATTAGGAGTTGCAAAGATAGCTTTGACGATTTTATCAATCATTAAATTATTTTCAGGCAAAACCAAAATTGTTAGAGAGTTCAGTCCTTTTATTTTGCCGTCTAACCAACACGTGGAATCTATAAGTGAAAGAGCATTACCTAACTGCTGCAATAAGCAGATTATGGCTTCTTGATAATTCTTTGACGCTAAACAAACTAGCTTAGTTGTGTTGATGGCTCTTTGCATTTGCTATAAAACCTCAAACATCAGAACACTGTAATAATTATGCGTGAATAATGTCCGGATCAGCGCAGACACACTATGAATGTTGTATCTCCAAACCCCTCTTCTCACCCTGTTGAATGTAATCTATGAAGGGCCAATTCTGTCGGATATTTATATCCGTGATGACTAACAAGTACCGATTACGAAACGCGACCCTGTTATCTGGTCTGCTCCTGCCGGGGTTTCAAGCATCTTCTCTCATTCGCATAATCGTTTGTTGAGCCGTTTTATATTCGCTCATGATCTGGGAAATACTGTTGCCGGCATTGAGTCGTTCTGCGATGACTAAATGCTTTCGTTGCCATTTGGTCCATGTTGGTATTTATGATCCACTATCGTTGCTCAAATTTCCATAGAAAAAATATCAATAGCATTTATAGCCTGAAAAGATCAAATATCAATTTTACAGAATATTTTCTATGCCAATAAAAAAGCCTCTAATAACAGAGGCTTAAATATATTCTTTACATAAATGTTATGAGGTACCCGTCAGAACGGGTTCTTTCTGCCACATACCCCTGCATTAACAACAATATATTTTAGATATCAATGCATGAGGGTGTCCTGGATTTTGTGTAAACGGAGTTTATTAAAGGTTCGGCATTCGATCGTCGAATTGAATACTAAACCGATTCAAAGCGGCTTTCCAGTCCTGTAATGGCAGGGTCCATTTTTTACTTCGGAATGATACGGCTCCAGTTGCGCCGCCAGGTTTGGGCAATGGGCGGGTAGGCGTCGTTCCATTGGCTCTCGAATTCAGCCAGCCGCTGCTCGGGCCTCATCGACCGTGGCTGGCTGGTAAATCTGCTTGAGATCGGCTGCGATCTGTTTGAGCATTTTCCAACTGACATAGTTCAGGCTATTGCGCACCCAATGCACGATGCACAGTTGCACCGCCGTTTACCCAAAGTTTTGACTTCATCAGCCACGGCATCGGTTACCGTGGAAATTCAACGAGGGCGATACCTCATATGCGCCAACTTAAGACAAATCCATTTGTCCTCGTTGCGTCACTGCCATTATAAATAATGTTTTTTTCGATGATATAACTGCGCGCACGGCGCGCCCTACTCGATTAACATTTTATTTGTTACTCATTTTTTCTTAAGTTGGCGCGTATGGGGCGATACCTCGGTACCCTACAGCTCGTCCAAATGGCTCTGAATTTCTCGAACGGTCAGGCCGCTCGCATAGAGCGAGATGATCTGGTCATCGAAACCCGTCCAGCGGGATGGGTGTTTGGCGATGATTTGCGGTTCAAAACTGCCGTGGCGATCATGAGGAATCTCGATCGGCAATTCGCCGAAGTCGCCCTTGAGCGTCTTTTGGCTGTTGCCGTGGCGAGTATTGCCGGTGGGATTCATAACGGGATTATGCCGGGCATGCCCCAGGGGTTGGTCATTCCGGCTTCCAAGGCCCGTTCGACCAAAACTTTGGTCAATTGCCTCAGCAGGCCGTTTTCGCCGATCAGGTCTTCGGGTTTTTAACAGCCGGCCAATAAGCTGTCAATGAGGCCGGTAGGAATGGGTTTTGAGTCGGTCATTTTTGACTCCTTACTAAGTTAACGGCAGTTTCCTGACTAATGACCGTTTACACAAAACTTTTTACATCCTCGAATTACGAGCCGAAGCCTACATTAGAGTAAGGATCATTGATCTTTTCGTCTACTGTTTCATGCACTTTTAAAGCACCTAAAGCCTGTATTAATCTTGGCCGCATTCCTGCAAAGGCTATGTCCTCAAATTTACCTTTTATATATCCTTGCTTGCACGCTGAAATCAGTGCCACTGACGACGTTGGAATGCATTGAAAAATACCTAGGCTCGACTCGGGAATGCACAAGGGTATTGGGCCTCATCTCTTGTTTGATCCGATGAGCATTGGTAATCATTTTTGACGTAATGGCTTACCTAATCCAATTCATTCGTAGCCGCTTCTTCTATAGTAACCCTTTCTTACTGTGCTATAGTTCAATGACGTTAACAGCGCATTATTCATTGGCTGGAGTTTGTTAACACATAACCAAGTTAATCATTCATGATCGAACCCGTTGCATTACAAGACTTTTTTATTACTTTTTTTTCATCCGCTTTAATCATACTGGCAGGTGCTAGTTATGCATTGCTGTTTGCTTGGTCTAAAGTCAATTCAAATTCTCGCATTAAAATTGCGGCTTACATTTCTTATGCCGTGTTAATTCTCTCCGTGGCTGAATTAACGCGGGTCGCTCACTTTGAAGGCTATTGGCTGATTATTTCCTTTGTGATGGTAGTTGGCTATTTTTTTGCCCCCATAGGCATTTGGCATTTGTGCGTTAAAACACATGCTAAGTCCACCCCTTGATCTAATAACAATAACAACAGAGGATAAGCTATGAATGACACACCCTTGTGGGCTTCGGAATCATTCTGGAAGAAAACGGCAATCTGGGTAACGGCGGGATCATTTTTGATTCTAGTCGTGTTGACTATGGATTCATTAAGTAAAACCAGCGCTGGCAGTAAACGAGTACCTGCCTACAGCGTCATTAACAAGAAAATCGATTACCAATTGAACAAGGAATTGCATAAGTCTATGCCGGTTATTGGTGAAAATGAGTTTCTATTCGGTAAAGAGTACACCGAAGAAGAAGCGCGACAATTGGTTGATTTAGGTAAAAAGACCACACAAGCTAAAAACTGCATGAATTGCCATACCTTATTGGGTAATGGTGCTTACTATGCGCCTGATTTAACCAAAGCGTGGTTGGATAAAGGCTGGATTTCCAAGGAAATGCGCGAAGACATGATGGTGAAATTCTTAATGGACCCTGAAAAAAATGCGCGTACTTTTGGCAGTAACCGGAAAATGCCGAATTTGAATATTACCGAACAGGAAGCAAAAGGCATCATTGCTTTTTTAAAGTGGATGTCGAGTATTGATACCAATGGCTTTCCCTATAATTTTAAAACCATTGAAGCGGAAGAATGAGCATGAATACAAGTGGATTAAATGGAGTCATTCAAAATGCGGCCGCTTTAGGTGATAAGTCGCGTCTCTATCTCAATAATTTCAAAGCCTGGGTGCAACTGGACAGTACCCATTTAACTGATGGGCGGCAGCTGGCCGTTAAATATTTTACAGTTGCCGTTATTTTGTTTTTCGCGCAAATCCTGTTCGGCCTATTGGCGGCGACACAGTTTATTTTTCCTGGCTTTCTTTATGAAATCCTGGATTTTAGTGTCAACCGCATGATCCATATTAATGCGATGATCGTGTGGATGCTGTATGGCTTCATAGGCTGCGTTTACTGGTTTCTTGAAGATGAGAGCGGCACTGAAATTGTCGGCCTAAAACTGGGCAATATTGCCTTTTGGATACTAACTGGGGCTGTTACCTTGGTGGTGCTGGTTTATTTGTTAGTGCAGATTGGCCCTGGCAAGGATTCCAGTCTTTGGTTTATTAACGAAGGCCGTGAATACATTGAAGCGCCGCGTTGGGCGGATATCGGCATTGTGGTGGTTATGTTGATCTTTTTCTATAACGTGGTCGCTACGTTTAGTAAAGGCAAATGGTCGGGCATTGCAGGTGTTTTAACGCTGGATTTGGTGGCATTAGCGGGGCTCTATACTGCCGGTATGTTTTATATGACCAATATCACCCATGAACAATACTGGTGGTGGTGGGTTATTCATTTATGGGTCGAAGCCACATGGGAAGTGCTGGTCGGCGTGATTATGGCTTGGTCACTGATGAAGCTATTAGCGGTCAGACGTAAAATCGTACAAACCTGGCTCTATATTGAAGTTGCCTTGATGTTTGGCTCGGGTATTTTAGGCTTGGGCCATCATTATTTTTGGATCGGAACGCCGGAATACTGGTTAACTATCGGCGGTTTCTTCTCTGCTCTTGAACCGATTCCTCTGGTCGCTATGGTGGTTCATGCGGTATACGATTCCGGTGCGCATGCATTTAAAAACGGCAATCATCCTGCTTTAGCCTGGATCATCGCCCAAGCTTTCGGCAACTTTTTTGGTGCCGGCGTATGGGGATTCATGCATACCTTGCCGCAAATCAACATATTTACCCATGGTACCCAATGGTCGGCTTCTCATGGTCATTTAGCGTTTTTTGGCGCTTACGCTACCATCAATATCGCATTCTTTTATCTGGCTATACAGCAATGGCGCGGCAATGTCTGGATGGGCGCTGGCATTCACAATGCCTGGCGTTGGAAATGGGCTTTAGGTTTACTCAATGGCGGTGTTCTCGGCATGACGATTGCGCTATTGATAGCGGGCTATGAGCAGTCATTTCTTGAACGTGCGGTAGAAGGCTCAACCTGGGGCGGTTATTTTACCGCTCAAAACCACCCGTCATTTCAAAGTGCGATGGTCTGGCGTTTGTTTTTTGGCGGTATGACCTTGGCCGGATTTATTTTGCTAGTCTGGGATTTATTAACGATAGGTAAAGGCGAGACGAGAAAAGCGCCTGAGATTGTTGAAATTTAATTAAGTTGCAATTACGGTATAAGGTTAATTTTTAATCTTATACCGTATAAACAACTCCACCTTACTTTTTCTCGCTAAAAAAGCCCATGCGCCCCTGCTACCGCTCCAAATACAGCAAGCAAGCTGAGTGCCAGTAATATCTTGTGTATTAAGTGAATCAGGGAAAAAGTTTTAACGCTATCTTTTATTGCTTGTTCATGAAACCATTGATGAAGAAATAATGGCTCCAGCACAAATAAAACCAGGGTGAATATAAACCAAATTAAGGTCATCAAGTGCATCCACCAGAATTGCAAGTGCTGATAACGATCCCAGGCATTCATAACTTCCACCATGTAGAAGCCGGACACTCCAGTGACTAATGTGGCCAGCTTTGCTTGAAATGAAAATTTTCCTTCAAGCTTTTCGAATAACTCCAGTTTATTTGAAGAATCGTTTATGTTTTTAAGCGATGGAATAAGCACCATGGTAACAAACGCTACTCCGCCGATCCAAAGCACTACACCAATAACATGAAGAGCGCGAGCAAAGACAAAGTAATTGAAATTTTCCATGTGTGGGCTCTTCTATGGCATTAACCGTTAAAGTTAGTTGGAAGGTAGGTTACTATTTTTTCCCCTTTAGTTTCATAGTCAGAATAACATAAGCGAATAGGGTATAGAGTTATATCTTGAAAACGGCCTTTACATTAACGACGCATGTGCAACAAACACGCCCTGTATAATCGCCTGTATAAGATTGCAGCATTCTGTGCTGGTTCCTGATCAGCTTTGGTTAAGCCGGGAAATTAACAACCCATAAAACGAGAGAAGCCAGCAATTACGCTGGCTTCAAAAATATTATTAACACTTTGTTCGTTGGTATAACCTAGAACGGTATGTCATCATCAAAGTCGTCATAATTCGGCGGTGGCGGCGGCATTGAACCGGGGCTGCTTTGCGGCGCCGGTTGCTGAGCTTGGGCCGCAGGCCTGGAATATCCGCCTTGCGGCTGCTCGCCGCCAAACTCGGAAGTACCGCCGCTACGGCTGTCCAGCATGTTCATGGAGTCGGCAACAATTTCGGTAGTATAGCGATCCTGGCCGTCTTGAGCTTGCCATTTGCGCGTACGGATATGGCCTTCAATATAGGCTTGGCTGCCTTTTTTCAGATATTCCCCGGCGATTTCGGCCAAGCGATTAAACATCACCACCCTATGCCATTCGGTTTCTTCGCGGCGTTCGCCGGTTTGCCGGTCTTTCCAGCGCCTGGAAGTCGCCAGACTCAATGTCGTAACAGCGCCGCCGCTTGGCATATAACGAACTTCAGGATCGGCACCCAGCCTTCCTATTAACATCACTTTATTAAGCATCTATTTCTCCTCATTATTTGCGCGGTTACGCATTGACGTACTGAGTAATCAAACGTTGTAATTGGCCTTTATCGAGTTTCTGATTATCCACCTTAAGATAAACCAGGCTTTCTTCATAATGCAGGGTAACATCTTCTACGCCGCTGATCTTAAGCATTTCGGCAATAAATTCATTGGCGCCTTGCTCGCTGAGCTTTTCTAGCGAAATAAGCAGATTTGCCACATACCGTGGCGGCTTCATCCATAAAGACACCACCAGCCAGCTGAATGCAGCAGCGGCGCAAAATAAAAATACCGCCGTAACCCCGAATTCGCCGTTAAACCAGCCGCCGACCAGACCGCCCATAAAAAGCCCCATGAACTGAGAACTCGAATAAGCGCCCATCGCCGTGCCTTTCAAGTCAGCCGGCGCTGTTTTCGATACCAGCGAAGGCAATGTCGCTTCCAACAGATTAAAGCCGCAAAAAAACAGCCACAGGAAACCTATAATCCCGGTCAGGTTTTGATGAACCGTCGACAACCCCAATTCAGCTATGACCAACACCGCGATAGCTCCCAAAAACACCTGTTTCATCTTGCGTTTTTTTTCAGCCAGAATAACAAACGGCACCGCGAAAGCCATCGAAATAATGAACACCGGCAAGTAAACCTGCCATTCATGTCCGGCTATTAATCCCGCCTTGCGCATTAATGACGGCACCACCACAAAAATAGCCATTAAAATCAGGTGCAAAGTAAAGATGCCGTAGTTCAAGCGCAATAAATCAGAGTTTTTCAGCACCTTCATTGCTTCTTCGGGAACGAACTCCGCATCCCGATGCAATTTGGACTGAGGGGGATTGGGAACGATAAAAATAAACGCTAAAATAGCCAGCACCGTCAGCACCGCAGTGACGCCGAAAACGCCCTGCACGCCACCAAATCCGGAAATAATAGGCCCGGCAACAATGCCGACGCCAAACGATCCGCCGATACTGATTCCGATAATCGCCATGGCTTTGGTGCGATGGACTTCCTGAGTCAGATCGGCCACCAACGCCATAATAACGGCTGAAACCGCACCTGCGCCCTGAAAAGCCCTGCCTACCAAGACGCCGTAAATACTGGTCGACAGCGCCGCAATCACGCTACCGATAAAAAATAGCACCAAGCCAATGATAATGATTTTTTTACGGCCGAAGCGATCCGATAACAATCCGAAAGGGATTTGCAACAGCACCTGCGGCAATCCGTATATACTCATCGCCAGGCCTATCAGTGCAGGCGTTGAACCCTCAAGTTGCTCGGCGAATAAAGATAACACCGGCAGAATCATAAATAACCCCAGCATCCGCAAAGCGTAAATGCCTGCCAACGACCATGTGGCGCGTTTTTCCGATGGCGTCATCGAACTTGTAATGTCCTGCATTGTTGTCAAAACCAGCTTCTCCTTTTTTGACCAGAATTTTAAAAAATGTAGGGTACGCATCGCGTACCTTTTACTGAGTTTGAACAACGGCACGCGAGGCATACCCTACTAACTCAGTGGTTTATCTCACTATTTTAATGGCGTGCATTATAACAAGCTTTGTTCAGCGCATTTGCTCAATTGTGCTTGAATTATTGCTTAACTAGCCAGTGCCATGATCTGCGTTAAGAATTGCAGCCAAGCGGTTTTAATATCAATGACTGAAATTTGGCTGGCCCTGACCATGCCGATAACGCCGACCATAATCCAAAATACGTTCAGCAAGGTATAGGCGTTATCCTTTTTGAGAATGGAGCACCAGGAAAGAATCACCGCATCGGTGGTATTAAAAGCCCAGACAAACAGAAACGGGCTTTCCGGCCCCAGCCAACTGACTAGCGAGAAGCTGAAAATACGCATCAGTACGCCAAGCATTTCTATAAATTTGATGTATTGGAATATGAATGAATTTAATGTGGCGATCATTATTTAAACGGTTAATAGTAAGAATGTTGCGGAGTGCGTTGTTTGTATTAGGATAACTTTGAACGTATATTATAGGGTTGTTGAAATTGCCGGACTTAATTAATGGATACGATCAGCATTCGTGGTGCCAGAACCCATAACCTAAAAAATATCGATCTTGACCTACCCAGGGATCAACTCATTATTATCACCGGACTGTCCGGTTCGGGTAAATCATCGCTGGCCTTCGACACCATTTATGCCGAAGGTCAACGACGCTATGTAGAATCCCTTTCTACCTATGCCCGTCAATTTTTGTCGATGATGGAAAAGCCCGATGTCGACCATATCGAAGGCTTGTCCCCGGCCATTTCCATTGAACAAAAATCCACTTCGCACAACCCGCGTTCCACCGTCGGCACCATTACCGAAATCTACGATTATTTAAGACTGCTCTATGCCCGGGCCGGGACGCCGCGCTGCCCTGAACACCATGTTTCTCTGGAAGCGCAAACCGTCAGCCAGATGGTCGACCATGTACTCTCGCAACCCCAGGATCAGCGCTGGATGCTGCTGGCGCCGGTCGTCAACGACCGCAAAGGCGAACATATCCAATTGCTCGACGACCTGCGCGCGCAAGGTTTTATTCGCGCCCGGATCGACGGCACGGTGTACGACCTGGACGAACCGCCAACGCTGGATTTAAAAAAGAAACATACCATTGAAGTCATTGTCGACCGTTTCAAAATCCGCGATGACATCGCCTTGCGCCTCTCCGAATCGTTCGAAACCGCGCTGCGCATCGCCGACGGCATCGCCATCGCCGCCTGCATCGATGACGCAAGCGAACTGATGTTTTCCGAACGCTACGCCTGCCCGCACTGCGGCTACAGCCTGCCCGAACTGGAACCGCGCATCTTCTCGTTTAACAATCCTAAAGGCGCATGCAGCAGTTGCGACGGCCTGGGCGTGCGGCAGCATTTCGATCCCGAGCTGATTATCCATAATCCCGACATCAGTCTGGCCGGGGGCGCAATTCGCGGCTGGGACCGGCGCAATGCCTATTATTACCAACTGATTTGCTCGCTGGCCCGGCATTATAACTTCGACCCGGAAGCGCCGTTTTCGGAACTGTCCCAAGAAATCAAGGACATCATCCTGTACGGCAGCGGCCATGAAGCGATTGAATTCAAGTTCATGACCGGGAACGGATCGGTTAAAAAAAGACGCCATAGCTTTGAAGGCATCGTCGCCAATATGGATCGGCGTTACCACGAAACCGACTCGCAACTGGTGCGCGATGAACTGGCCAAATATCTGTCCCAGAAACCTTGTAATGCTTGCGAAGGCGCAAGGCTTAATGTTTCCGCCAGAAACGTATTTGTTGAAGACTTGCCGCTACACCACCTGACCCGTTTTCCGATCCGCAAATCGCTGGAGTTCTTCTCAAAGCTTAGCCTGCCCGGCAAGCGCGGAGAAGTCGCGGTAAAAATCATCAAGGAAATCCAGGAGCGGCTGGAATTCCTGGTCAACGTCGGCCTCGATTACTTGACGCTGGACCGCAGCGCCGACACCCTGTCCGGCGGCGAAGCGCAGCGTATCCGCCTTGCCAGCCAGATCGGCGCGGGCCTGGTCGGCGTGATGTATGTGCTGGATGAGCCGTCGATAGGCCTGCATCAACGCGATAACCAGCGCCTGCTGAACACATTGTTCCGCCTGCGCGACCTCGGCAATACTGTTATCGTCGTTGAACATGACGAGGATGCAATCCGCTCGGCCCAGCATATTGTCGATATCGGCCCCGGCGCCGGAGTGCATGGCGGACAGATCATTGCACAAGGGACATTGCAAGACATTATCAACACCCCTGACTCGTTAACCGGCCAGTATTTATCGGGAAAAATCGGCATCCACGTGCCGGACAAACTAACGCCTGTCGATAAAGACAAACAGATCCTGATCCGCAACGCGCACGGCAACAACCTGAAAAACGTCGATATCGCCTTCCCTATCGGCTTGCTGACCTGCGTGACCGGCGTGTCCGGGTCCGGCAAATCGACACTGATCAACGACACCTTGTATAGCCACGCGGCGCGCTTGATTAACAAGGCCAGCCTCATTCCGGCCCCTTGCGATGGGGTCGATGGCCTGGAACATTTCGATAAAGTCGTCGATATCGACCAAAGCCCGATCGGCCGCACGCCCAGATCAAACCCGGCCACTTACACCGGGCTATTCACGCCGATACGCGAGTTGTTTTCGGCGACACCCGAAGCCCGGTCGCGCGGCTATTCGCCCGGCCGGTTCAGTTTTAACGTCAAAGGCGGCCGCTGCGAAGCCTGCAAAGGCGACGGCGTGATTAAAGTCGAAATGCATTTTTTGCCGGATATATTCGTTCACTGCGACAGTTGTGCCGGCAAGCGCTACAACCGCGAAACGCTGGAAATACGCTACAAAGGCAAAACCATCAACGAAGTGCTGGACATGACCGTCGAAGACGCGGCCGAATTTTTCAGCCCGGTGCCGGTACTGGCCCGTAAACTACACACCCTGGTTGAAGTCGGCTTAAGTTATATCACCTTGGGCCAGAACGCGACCACCCTGTCCGGCGGCGAAGCGCAACGCGTCAAACTCGCCAAGGAACTGTCCAAACGCGATACCGGCAAGACTTTATATATCCTGGACGAGCCGACCACCGGCCTGCATTTCCACGACATCAAGCAATTGCTGAACGTATTGCACACCCTGCGCGACCACGGCAATACGGTTATCGTCATCGAGCATAACCTGGATGTGATCAAAACCGCCGACTGGATTATCGACATGGGGCCGGAAGGCGGAGACGGCGGAGGGACGTTAGTTGCTGAGGGTACGCCTAAGCAGGTTTCTGAGAATGAAGCGTCGCACACTGGGGTTTATTTGAGGCGGTTTTTTGAGTAGTGGGATTTACAAAGGAATTTAGGCTTTTATCATTCCCAGGCCGGAGCGTGGGAATGATAATAAAATCCACTTATAGGTTCTATATTGCAGACTTATTTTCACTAACCTCAGGACAGGCCTGTTCTATAAAATCATCAATTTTATTCGGTAGCTCAGGCATACTCCTTAATTTTCTCACCACGTTAACTAAAGTTTGATTATGATCAAATAGAGCAGTTTCAATGTCGGAAAGAGCAAGGTTGAAAATTTGCTGTGATCCGTTTTGTAGAAGCTCGCCAATTTCATTCAATTCCTCAATGATGGAATTAATGTCTTCTCTATAACGTTCGCGCGCTGCAGTCAAAATCGTAAAAAATAAGATAATAAGAATACCAATAGCACTGACAAGTTCAGCGTAGCAAATAGAAAGCGCATATATATCCACAGGAGTAATTGTTGAGATGCTTGAAGGCGCCAACTTTCCAAGGCTAAAGCCGAGGAAGGAAAAAAAACTTGGTTCAACTGTTCCAGAAAAGGAGTTGGGATTTATTTTGTACAATGCAAGATATTCAAAAGAAAAAATCACAGCAGTAAAGATGAAAGTCCAAAGCCATGAAAGTATGAGATACAGATCCATCTTTCGGCTTTTCATAACATCATTAATTGCTTCGGTCATGAACTCAACGACAGAATGTATTAAATAAAAAGTTGAAAGTCGACCATTAAAGTTTCCTTCACTAGATTCTGCATTTGTGTTTGAATTAGCTTCATCTAGCATATTTTTTAGAAATGAAGTTTCTGCTAGCTTCTTTTTAAAATCGGACAGCCCTAAACTAATTTTAGAGAATACTGTTGATTTGTATGCCTTGATAAAGCTTGTCCATAATCTTACTGCGAGCAGGATGAAAAGTATGATCATTGATAATGATATACCTAGCTTAGATTGGGACGCCAATATGAAGACACTAGAAATCAAGGCCAAGACACAAGAAATAAAAGTTAAACGGAAGTTAGTAATAACATCAAAAGTAGCGGGAATCAGGACAATTGTAGTTGACCAATTACGTAAACATAACACTGGCAGCTTCCAAAACATAACGACAAGAGGGTATCCAATCACATATATACAAATAATTGGAAACTCTTTTTTTCCGAGCATTATCCAGAAAAATGAAATCAAACCAAGGAGGATAAAAAGCTTGTAATCCAATAGCCAATGCAAGGAAGGAATATAGTGTTCAACTAAATATACATCAAAATCAAATACAGCAAATTTGACTATCAAACATACCCAAAATAATATCGCCACAATTTCTCTAAAAACAGCTTTAACTCTATTATCTTTTTTTTCCGTTTTAACCGCTTCTGCCATTTTTCTACTCTATATTATTAGGTATTTCCATAATAGATTATTATTTAAATATGGTTTTATACCTTGTTTTTCTTATATTTTACAGCAATCCATTTCAAAACTAATTTTTCTTAACTGGATAATTTATAAAATGCATAAAAATTATCCTTAAAGTAACCGGTCTAGCTCTGTAGCCCGCGTAGGTCCGATTAGCGTAGCGTAATCGGACGCATGTTATTTGAAATATCGCTTAACGCAAACACATAAAAATTTTTTTTGAATTCATCTGTTAATAAGCACGACAAACTACCTTGATAAGCGTCGACTGTATTCAACTCTCCCATTCGTGCGATTACGCTACGCTAATCGCACCTACGGCCTAGCGAAGCCCAATACATCGAAGCGGAAATATTGAGCTTCCTTACACCGGCTTAACCTCAAGCCCTGTAGGGTACGCATCGCGTACCGTTTTCAAAGTTACCGCTCGATCAAATCCTAAAAATGGTACGCGATGCGTACCCAACCTTATAGATTTTGAAGGTCTGTAGCTTAATTGTTTGGCGGACATCTAGCTCCGTAGATTGAGCTGACTGCCATATGCAATGAACCCCAACATTTCCCCTTCAAACCTATCGCTTGATACCACAGTCAACTGTGATTATGCTGACAACATTATTTACGCCTTGCAAAAAGCTACGTTTGTTATCCGGGAGAATTATCATGGGTCAAGAAGTTCATTCCGAATTTTACCAACCAGCTGATTTCGAACACTTCCAGCAACGTTTGACAAAAGAAACCAAGCTGCTGGAGCAATTGATGGCAAAAGGCGCATGCTCGGAACACGACCCCATTGCCGGTTTTGAAATTGAGGCATGGTTACTCGATGATGACATGCGCCCTGCGCCGTGCAATGCAAGCTATCTATCATCCTTCAACAACCCGTTAGCGAGCGCTGAACTGGCCAAATTTAATGTTGAATTCAATACGCCGCCTATTCCTTTGAAGGGCAATGCGCTGATCCAGCTGAATGATGGCTTGCTCGGCACTTGGCAGCAAGCCGAACAACATGCCCGGCAAATGCAGCTCCATCTGTTGATGATCGGCTCTTTGCCCACGCTTCGGCTGGATGATCTTCATCTGGGCAATATGTCGGATATGCACCGTTACCGGGCACTCAATGAGCAAATCCTGAAAACACGCAACAAGCCTATTCATCTAAACATTCAAGGCCACGAACATCTGAAAGCCGATCATGACGACGTGATGCTGGAAGCGGCAGCGACCTCGTTTCAATTGCATTTGCAATGCCCTTTGAGCCTTGCCCATTTTTATTACAATGCCTCAATCCTCGCTTCCGCACCGATGGTGGCTTTGTGCGCCAATGCGCCGTTTGTGTTTGGCAAAGACCTATGGCACGACTCGCGGATTCCGATATTTGAACAGGCGGTTGGCATCGGGGGATTGGGTGGCGTAGTGCAAGGGCCGTTATGGCGAGTGGGTTTTGGTTCCGATTTTGCCCGTCATTCCATTTTTGAGTGTTTCGCTGAAAATCTCGCACACTTTCCCATCATACTGCCGGAATGTTTTGATACCGAACCGGAATATTTTCAGTATTTGCGTCTGCATAACGGCACAATCTGGCGTTGGAACCGGCCGTTGATCGGTTTTGATGAAGACGGCACGCCGCATATCCGCATCGAGCAGCGCACGCCTTCCGCAGGGCCGACGGTGATTGATTCCATTGCCAATGCGGCGTTTTTCTACGGCCTTTGCCAAAATCTGTGTGAAGAACTGCAAGCGCAACAAAGTCCACCGTTGGCTTTTTCTCAAGCCAAGGACAATTTCTATCAGGCTGCCCGGCATGGTTTGGAAGCGCATATTGTCTGGTTCAATCAGCAAAAACAGCGTTTGCCCGGCCTTTTGAAAAATGATCTGTTGCCGCGCGCAGCCTTGGGGCTAAAATCTCTGTACATTAATCAACCGGACATCAATCTGTACTTAGACATCATTCGCCAGCGGGTTGTAAGCCAACAAAACGGCAGTACCTGGCAACGCCGTTTTATGCAAAAATACCCAGGCGATTTTGTCGCTTTGACCCGCTGCTATTTAGATAATCAACGCCGTAACCGACCGGTCGGCGAATGGGAAATACCTTGACCGACACTCTTCAACAGTTCACTTCCTTGCCTGCGGGTTTACTTGATAGCTCGGCCGAAAACCTGCATCAATTAATTCCGCAACCCGCGCTTTTTCATCTTCCCGGCAAACGATCCGATACGCTATTTGTTTCTGTACTATTGCACGGCAATGAACCGACCGGCTTTTTAGCCCTGCAACGCTTATTGCAAAAATACCATCGGCAAACCTTACCTAGGCCGGTCAGTATTTTTTTCGGCAACACCCAGGCGGCTCGTTTGAATTTGCGCCGACTGGACGGGCAACCCGATTTCAACCGGGTCTGGCCCGGCACGGCATTACCTGAGTCGCCTGAACGGCAGGTTACGGAACAAATCGTCGCGGCCATGCGTCAACGCAAGCTGTTTGCCAGTATCGATATACATAACAACACCGGCTTGAACCCGCACTATGCCTGCGTGAACAAATTGAATAACGATTTTTTACAGCTGGGGGCGTTATTCGGGCGGCTACTGGTGCATTTCACCCACCCGAAAGGGACGCAATCCGCCGCTTTCGCTGAGTTTTGTCCGGCCGTAACCTTGGAATGCGGCCGTCCCGGTCAGGAATATGGCACTGAACATGCGTTTGAGTTTCTCGACAGCTGCCTGCATCTGGCGGAAATCCCTACCCATCCGGTCGCCAAACAGGATATCGATATTTATCACACTGCCGCTCAAGTCACGATTGCCGACGATGCGACATTCAGTTTCAGCGAAGAAACTGCCGACCTGTTTTTAAACCATGATTTGGAACGGATGAATTTTACCGATATTGCGGCAGGTACTGTCTTGGGAAAAACCAATCATAGCCGTCTTCCGGTGATTGCTAAGAACGAACACGGCGAAGATATCACCCGCCGATTTTTCAGTAACGATAGGCAACAGTTGGTCATTACCCGCCCGGCTATGCCGTCGATGCTGACCTTGGACGAGCGCGTGATCCGGCAGGATTGCTTATGCTATTTGATGGAACGTATAGAGTTATAATTCGGCCGCATCTGCTCAAAGGCGGTATCTACCTTTTTCTACCCCAAACGCCCGCCACCGCGCTGCCGATCAGGCAATGAAATACCGCTGAAATCGCTGCTGGAACCGGAGCCATCGCCATGTTGGCAAAATGCGTTTTAGCCAGTGCGGCGCCAAGTCCGCTATTTTGCATGCCCACTTCGATGGATACGGTGCGGCATTCCGCCTTGCCGTAACCCAGCCATTTCATCACCACATAGCCAAAAGCAAAGCCGGTGGCGTGCAGTAGAAAAACCGAACCGAATAATTTCGGCCCAGCCTGCGCTATCGTTATCTTATTACTCGCCACAATACTGCTGACCACCAGCATAATCACTGCGACGCTGACTAAAGGGCCGACCGCATTGATGACGGCGCGCACGGCATGACGTTTATGCTGCTGGACACGATCCAATGCAGTGTTGATCAACAAGCCTGCTATCAACGGGATCAACACCACTTCAACCATTGAGCGAAACAAGCCCCAACCGTCAACCGGCAAGTAGGCGCCCGCCAGCCATTGTGTCAGCAATGGCGTCATGACTACCGCCGCCAGCGTGGAACACATCGTCAACAGTACGCTCAAGGCCACATTGGCACGCGCCAGATAGCAAATGACATTCGACGCGGTGCCGCCGGGACAGGAACCGACCAATATCAAGCCTATCGCCAAGTCCGGTTCCAGATTCAATGCTCTGGCCCAAAACCAGGCTGCCGAAGGCATGATGATGAACTGCATCAAAACGCCAATGGCGACAATCTTCGGCATGCGCAAAATTGCTGAAAAATCGGCCAGCCGCAGGGTCAAGCCCATGCCTAACATGATCACGCTTAGCCCGATGGTAATGTAAGGCTGGAACCCTATCCAAGCTTGCGGTTGCCACCACGCCCACAAACAACCGATGACAACCCACAACGGGAACCAGTCGGCTATTTTGACGCAGGTTTTTTGCCAGACTTTTAACATGAGTTGCCTTGGATGATTGATGAGGCCGGGTTATTCAACCCAGCTTTGCGCATTAACAATGCGAGTTTTAAACGCAGCGTGCTCGACAAAAGCACAAAAGGCTTTATCGACTATGTCTTGTTCGGCGAGTTGATCAAAGCTGAGACTGTCATCTATAACAGCCGACTTTATCAGGATCAGTTCGGTTGCCGAAAGGGTCTTCGCCAGCCATACCGCGAGGCTGTCCGAGGTTATGTCCCAACTTGCCGCTATGTCCGCGTTATCAAGTTCGCTTATGTCCGGCGACCAAATAACAGTTTTTTGCTGACTTAGTTGCTCCTGAATCGCAGCAACACTATTGGCAATAGCAAAATCCGGTTTGAGTCCTTTAAACATCAAGGCCATCTGCTGCATGGCCAACAGAGCCATATGGTGCGCGGTGTTGTCATCAAATTGCCAATGTTGTTGCGCCAGCCTGACCTGGTCGGCAAATGCGCCGCCGCCGGGGACGATAACCGCCGCCCTGCCCCGATAGTTTCTCTCCACCGCATTCAGGCAATTGATGAGGCTATCTGTGCGGGACAGGCTGCCGCCCAGTTTAAAAATAATCATGTTACGTCCATACAGTGAGGCTAGCAAACGCGGCGCTTAAACCGTTTAGATTTAACTTAATGGCAGTGGACTCCGGAGTATAGGAACGATGCAACACTGTCGTCCTTGGCGGTTAAATTGTTCATTACTTTGCCGTAAATCGCCGCAGCAAATCGAGCATGGCCGCGGCTTTGTCAAAGCTTTCCTGATATTCTTCTTCTGCTACGGAATCATTGACTATGCCGCCGCCCGCCCAGAAACGGATAGTGTTGTCCGAATGTACCAGCGTCCTGATCGCAATATTGGTATCCATGTTGCCGTTGAAACCGATGTAGCCGATAGCCCCGCAGTAAATACCGCGCCGGTTGGGTTCGAGCTCCTCGATGATTTCCATGGCCCGGATTTTCGGGGCGCCGGTAATCGATCCGCCCGGAAAGCAGCTTTTTAATAAGTCGAGTGCATGCTGGTCATCTGCAAGTACACCGGTTACCGTGCTGACCAGATGATGGACGGTGGCATAGCTTTCTATATCGAACAAAAGCGGCACTTTTACCGAACCGCTTTTGCAGGTTTTGCTAATGTCGTTGCGCAGCAAATCAACGATCATCAGGTTTTCGGCCCGGTCTTTGTTGCTGGCTTCCAGCTCTTTTATTTGTTGCAGGTCTTCGGCGTAATCGGCCTTTCTGGGCCGCGTTCCCTTGATAGGTTTGGTCTCGACCGCACCATCGGTGAGCTTTAAGAATCGCTCCGGGGATGAGCTTAAAACCTGCACTTCGGGCAGGTTAAGATAACAGCTGAACGGAGCGGCATTTAATCTGCGCAAGGTTTGATAGGCCGTCCATGGGTTGCCTTCGCAGTCGGCGACGAAGCGCTGGGTCAGGTTCACCTGATAGCAATCGCCCTCCTTAAGATAATACTTGATCTTGTTAAAGGCCTGGACATAGAAATTTTTGTCCATATTGGACTTAATCTCTCCGACGACCCTGAACGCTTGATAATCCGGCTTTACCGGTAATTGACCGAACTGGTCGATCAATTCTTGCCATTTTTGCTGATCGCAATGCCCTACCAGATAACTTTTCTGCCGGTGATGATCGACGATGACGGCCCATGCGTAAATCCCTACCGCCATTTCGGCGATATGTTCCGCATCTTCGGCCATAGCCGGCAGCGCTTCCAGCCGACGGGCCAAATCATAAGAAAAATAGCCGATAGCGCCGCCGTTGAAAGGTAAGTCTTCATCCAGCTTAAAGCCTGGGAACCGGCAAAGCTGCTGTTTGAGCAAATCGAACGGGTTTTCAGTTGATTGAATGGCTACGCCATGACTGGTTATCTCGGTTATCTGATTATGCGTGACCAAAGTACATACCGGCTCAGCCGCAATAATATCGTATCGGCCCTGCGTGCTGGTAGGGAAACCGCTATCCAGAAAGACAGCCCAAGCTTTATCCGCATAGGCGGAAAATAGTTCCGCACTGTCTGTAAAATAAGGAAGAGCGGCAATAGATTGTTTCGGTGACGGCATTTTTATGAGGAGGCTTTGATGCGTTGTGCATTAACAATGCTAAATAAAGCGGGATTGCTCAAATAGCATAGTAAAAACCTATCCATGCTATTTGGCTATAAAAAATTATTGATTGCTATTTGCCCATGAACTGCCCAAAAGCACGGCTGCCTTCGCCGGTTTTAATGGTGTCTGTCACTTTCAGGGTTCTGGCATCAATCACCGAGACATTGCCGTCAAACCAGTTTGCCACGTAGACATGCCGATCATCCGGATGAGTGCTGATGCCTTCGGGTTTGGTGCCGACGGTAATCAGGGCGATTTCCTTTAGGGTTTCGGTGTCGATTACAGAAACCGAGCCGTCATCCTGGTTGGTCACCAACAGGCGGCTGTCGTTAAGTGCCAGCGCTGTGGCATAAGGCAACATATTGACCTTTACGGTAGCAATGGGCTTCATTCTTGCTGTTTCGACAACCGTGACATCATCGCTTTTTACGTTGGCAACATAAATGCGCTCGCCTCGGCCATCAATGGTGAGTCCGAACGGATGCGTGCCAACCTGGGCGGTTTGTTTTACCGTCAATGTGTTCAGGTCGATTTTGGAAACTGAGTTACTGATCCGGTTGGCGACATATAACCAGCGATTATCAGGACTGACAACCAAGCCGGACGGAGATTCGCCGACACCGATTGTTTTAATGATCTGTAGACTGTCCGCATCAATCGCCGAAACGGTATTCTTATACCAGTCCGCCGCATAAATCCGCTTGCCGTCCGGCGCCACAGCAATACCTAGTGTGCCGTCATTGACAGTGACCTTGGCGATGACTTCGTGCTTTTTTATATCGACAACGGCAAAACCTTTGGCTTCCGGCGTACTGACATAAACTTTGTTGCCGTCAGGCGCAACTGCAATCCCGGCCGGTTTGCCCGGAACAGCAATGGTCTCGACGACACTGCCTGTTGCTGTATCGATAACAGAGACGCTATCGTCCAATTGATTGCTGATATAAGCAGTCGGCTGGGCTGCAAGCGGTGTAGATAAAAAGGCTGTAGCGATGAAAATCGCTACAGCTTTATCGCCAAGGATGGTGTGTATGCCACTAGCCAGCCGGGAGCTGGCGTGGCGATAGTTCACAAGGAACATTTGCTAAACCTTACTTTTCAGCCAGTTTTTTCAGGTTAAGCAAGCCAGTTTCCAAAACAGCTTTTACTGCTGTATTTGCGGCTTCTTCGTTCATTTCTTCCGGTGGATTGTTGTTCATGTAAGCGCGGTAGTAGCCTGCTTTCCAGGTTGCTTCGGTTTTACCACCTTTATCGGCTAATTCAATGCTTGCTGCGTAATCATTGACAGGTAACGCAGGGACTTTTTCTTCAGCACCGGCATGAGTAATAGTTTTAGATGAGCTCATGTCAGTGATTTTATAAGCGTAAGACATTTTAGCTTCGTCGTACTTTTTCAATTCTTCGGTAATTGTGCTGCCGTCTTTCAAGGTTAAAACGCGAACCGCACCTTTGGTGTTATCGCCTTTAACTGTGGTACTCATAATGCCGGGATGCCAAGACATATCGCCGTAGTTCTTAATAATCTCCCAGACTTTTGCAGCGGGTGCATTAATGGTGATTTTTTCTTCGGCTTTTTGACGAACAGGACCATGAGCATTGGCTACTGAGGCAAACAGGACCAGTAAGGCCGAAACCAACAAAATAACTTTTTTCATATTAACTTTCCTTATGGGAACATAAAAATTAAAACGCGCATTATATGACAACCGGCCGCTGCAAGCATCAGCCTTGCCAACTTAAAATACAATATCAGAAAAACACCGCCAACAATTGCCGCTTTTTATTATGCGCTTTTTCGATCGTAGTTAACGATAAGGTTTCTTTAAAACAGAGTGTTCTGCTTAACGATGTATTCTCGAAACTGCGCTTACACCGGGGATTTATTTTCAATAATAGCCAATCGATCAGCTTGAATCCCGAGCAGCAATTCCCCTTTTAACAGGCCGACCAGTTCCCTGCCGGCCATTTCAAAACGCCAGCCGTGCAGCAGCGGGCACTCGTCATCGTCATTGAACAATAGCACTTCCAAATCCTTGCGTGTCGCAAGAATAGCCGGATTTAACGAGTTTTCTTCAGCGCGAATTCTGACCAGTGCCGTTAAAATATCCAGTATCGCTTCCTGCTGCTGAGTTTTTTTAGCGGGTCGGCCTTTTTCATTCAAAGGTAGCGGCGCGCGATTTTTGGCAGCCGTAATTAGCTGGCATAACTCCGCACCATAACGATTAACCACGCGCTCGTTAATGCCGCGAACATTGGCTAATTCAGTTGCCGTTTCCGGTTGCAGCTTGGCTATATCGAACAATAATTCATCACGCAGCAGCCAGCTTTTGGGACGATCTTCAGTCTGTGCAGTTCTTTCCCGCCATTCGGCCAACGCTTGCACGATTGATAATTGCCTGCCAGTCAGCTTGTTTTTGCCTTTAATTTTCAACCAGGCTTTTTCAGGCCTAACCTGATAAATTTCCGGATTTGCCAATTCGGCAAAATCGCGCTCGAGCCAATCGATCCGGCCCAGTTCGGCTAGCTTCTGCAACATCATTTGATAAATCTTGCATAGATAAATCACATCATCCGCAGCATATTGGATTTCCGCAGTGATCAGCGGTCGCTTGCTCCAGTCGGCCCGGGTATGCGCTTTGTTTAAATTCACGTTCAACAGACTGGAAACCAGCATCGCGTAGCCCGGATTCTCCTGGAAACCTAACAACGGCGCGGCGATTTGAGTATCAAAAAGCGGCTCGGGCACTTTTCCTGTCAGTTGATAAAATATCTCCAAGTCCTGTCTGCAAGAGTGAAATACTTTTACGATAGATGGGCTATAGATGGCATCAAAAAGGATATCCAACGATGGCAAGGCGATAGGGTCAATGCAGGCTACCCATTCCGGCGTGGCTATTTGCAGCAGGCAAAACTTTGGATAATAAGTTTTCTCCCTTAAAAACTCCGTATCAAGAGCCAACCAAGGTTCTTTCTTAATTTGTTCACATAATTCAGTCAGCTGATCTGGGGTATTTATATATTGGATGTTGTTTGTCATAGTGTAAAACGAGCAGTTATTAACATACCGTAAAAACATTCGTTTTACGGTTAGCGGTGATTTTTAATGATAAAATTTAGTTTTTGTCTTTATTTGCCATGCGATTTTGTATTATTCCCGTTACTTCTTACCAGCAGAACTGTTCCTTGCTGTTTTGCGAAAAAACTCATAAAGCCGCCATTGTTGATCCTGGCGGCGATATCGATCTGATTCTTAAAGCCATTGCCCGGGAAAATGTATCGCCCGAATCCATCCTGATTACCCACGGACATCTTGATCACATCGGCGCCACGGCGGAACTGGCGGCCCTGCTTTCGATCCCTGTTATAGGCCCTCATCAAGACGACCAATTCTGGATTGACGCTATTCCTGAACAATGCCGTACTTTTCGTTTCCCCGTCTGCGAATCATTTACACCGTCCCGATGGTTAAATCAGGGCGATATTATTAAGGTTGGAGAGGAAGTACTGGAAGTCTTCCACTGCCCAGGCCATACACCGGGGCATGTGGTTTTCGTTCATCGCGAAACAAAATTGGCCATAGTCGGCGATGTGCTGTTTAAAGGATCGATTGGCCGAACCGATTTGCCAAAAGGAGATTTCAATACCTTGATTAATTCGATTAAAAATAATTTATGGACTTTGGGAGGGCAATTTACTTTTATTCCGGGCCACGGCCCGATGTCTACTTTTGGAGAAGAAATGCGCAGCAATCCCTACGTTGGGGTTTAATCTTTATATTTATAGCTCTGATTAACCGCCTTGGGTTTGATCAGAGCCTTCGTTAGATTGAGAGGAACGCTTTCTTCCACGTCGACCATAATTGTTGCGTCTTTTGTTGCGGGCCTTTACCCGTTTTATATCCAGTTTCCGCTGTTTAATTTCTACCGATTTTAAATGTAGAAAAATATCCTGAGGCATTTCATCGGGCAGTTCTACAAGCGTGTAATCGCCCTGAATATTAAGATTATTAATATTGTTTTTGTCGACTCCAGACTCATCGATCAATATTTTTTTAAGATCTTCCGACGTAACCTGATGCTTGCTTCCCACGTCCAACCGATAGCGAACCATTTTAATGTTGGGGGGCGGTATAACTGCTTCCGAATTGTCCAAAGCGCTTGTTTTTGGCGCCTTGGGCAAGTGTTTCCTACGCTGCTCTGCCTTCCCCCTCATTAGTGCCGTACCTTCTGTATCCATGCAATCAAAATTTTTATTGCTGATCATTCATATACTGAAGGACTAACTACGCCGCGCTGTTTCAAAGTCGATCCTGATAAATTTCCACAAAAGCTTCGTCGCGCAATCTACGCATCCAGAGCTCCGTTTCTTCTTCGATCTTGCGCTTACGAATAGCCTCTCTGACCAAGTTCTTTTTGAATTCGCTACTATCGTCCTTATTTTCCCTGCCCAAAACCTGAATCACGTGCCAGCCAAACTGTGTTTGTACAGGTTCACTGATTTCATTAATACCCAGTTTTGCCATGGCGTCTTCAAATGGCTTAACCAAATCGCCAGGTCCTACCCAATCTAGCGATCCGCCTTTTAATGCCGAACCTTTGTCATCGGAATGCGCCCTTGCCAGCGCAGCAAAATCATCACCATCGGCAATACGGGCCTTTAATGCATACAGGCGTTTTTTTGCTTCGGCATCGTCAACCAATTCGTTGGTTTTTATCAGGATATGCCGAACTTTGGTTTTAACAATCATGTGATTATCCATACCTTTCAGCTCTAACATCTTGATAATATGAAAACCGCTCGGACTGCGTATCGGGTCAGACACATCGCCCTGTTTCATCTGAGTAATGACATTAACAAACAAGGTAGGTATTGCACTCGTGGGCCGCCAGCCCAAATCCCCGCCCTTTAAGGCGTTCGCATCATCTGAATCACTGATTGCTGTTTGAGTAAAATCCTGCCCATTTCGCAGCTTCATGACAAGATCATCGGCTTTACTCATCGCTCTTTGTATCTCTGTCGATGATGCGCCTTCCTTGACCGCAATTAATATATGGCCCAGATGATACTGCGTAGCCTCTTCGCCGATTTTATCCTGGGTTTCCAAATAGTGTTCGACCTCTCGGTCGGTCACCTTGATACGTCCGCCTATTTCTCTGCCGCGTAATTGGTTAATAACGATCTCATTGCGTATATTATCCAAAAAGCTTTGATAGCTAATACCCTGGCTTTCCAACTCCGACCTGAATTGTTCAAGATCCATATTATTTCTTCGGGCTATGTCTACGGCCGAACTATTGAGCATTTCTTCGCTGACATTAATCCCGGCTTTTTCCGCCATTTGCCGCTGAAGTTTATCAATGATCATTTTCTCCAGTACTTGCTTACGCAGCACATAAATAGGCGGAACTGAGGCATTACTTTGCTGTATTCTTTGTTCAATAGCGGCGACTTCTCTTTGCAATTCGCGCTCAAGAATAACGTCCTCTTCAACCACAGCGATAATAGTATCGAGAACTTCCGCACCCGCTATGAAGCTGCCGAACAATAAATTACACAGCAGCACGGTTACTATGGTTCTTTTCATGTTTTCTTGCTTAATCATCTTTCGGTGCCCGATAACCATAAATTTGCTGTTCAAAAAACTCGTCCAATTTTTCCCCAATACCGGTCAAACTCTTAAGTTCTACCTGGAAAAATACGCCTGTCTGGCTAATACCTGTCGCTGTAGGATCGATAGTTAGGGCATTCTGAGCACCTGGACCTTGATTAAGCGCTAGGTTATTAATCCAGCGCCGACCAATAACGCGAAAACGCCAGCAACAATTTTCTTTTTCTACGCCCAAAAAGCTTTCCTGCGTTGAATTATTCAACAATGAATAGGTCCAGCGTCCGACCACTGACCAATCGTTATAAACCGGCCAATGAGCGGAAACGTCACTGTTAATAACGTCATAAAGTCTATTTCCCGATGCATCCGGAATAATTGTGTTTTTTCTGTAACGATAGCCAAGATTAATAATTTCACCAGGCTCATTAATATAATGAAGCATGGCGCCATGTCTGACAACCCGATTCAAATGAGGGTTCCATTGTGCACCTGAGCTAAACGAAATATGGTCTGTCAATCCGGCGTTGAGCTCACTCACCAGATTCGAGAACTTATCCGTGTCGGGAAAATAGCCCGGCAAAGGTTCTTTGTAGCTCAGGGGGGGAGGATTCCCTACATCCAAATTAACCGTTCTGTCTTGAAAATATGCAATCTGACCCACACTGAACTTTAGCTTTTCCCTGCCGGTTTGGGCATCAACCAAGCGCGTTGTTAAAGCTGCCGTCAGTTGATTGGCATCCCCTATCCTATCTAAGCCGGAAAAACGGTTTTCCAAGAACAAGCTATTAAAGGAAGGGTCATAAAACGAGGTGTCGAATAAAGGAATATTTCTCTGATCTGCCTTGGGTATATATAAATAAAATAATCTGGGCTCAAGCGTATGCAGATAAGACCTATTAGAAAAATTCACGTTCTTTTCCAGATATAGACCGGTATCAGTAGAAAAAATCGGCAGGGTTCTTGAGATACTGTCAGCAGTTGGTAACACAACGCCTTTGGGATCACTTAACGCATACTGGGTATGCTGCAAAGAGATTTTAGGCGTTAAAAACGCACTGGCAGTTTGCAGTGGAAAACTGACCGACGGTTTAACATTGACACGCTGTCCATTTATTACTGCATCATGCTGAAAATATACATATTCCGTCCCCATTGATGCATTCAACGGCATAAATTTGAATGCATGATTCAAATCAAGATTGACTTGCGGCAATCTTTTATATGGCATGCCTGCGTCTGTTATCGCTTTATCAATCGATTGATAACTATCAACGTGGCCTCGTAAAGAAACGCCTTCGTTTGCATAACCTAGATTAGCCTGACTTAAAAGAAAACTACTGTAAGTAGACATGCTAAGTGCGTTGCCCAAATCAGCGAAATAGTCTTTATCCGACACTTTATTTAAATCGATATTCGAATAAATATGGGGAGTAAATTGGGTGGTATTCTTAAATCCCGCCAAATACCTTGATTTATCAAGAATACTGTCATGAGGCATAAATTCCACGTCCGCACGTCCACCCGTCATCTCTGTCAAATAGCGGAAATTGCCTCCTAATAAAGCCCCTCTATTTGAAAGATACCGCGGCCGAAAAGTGGCATCATAATTAGGTGCTATATTCCAGTAATAAGGCGTTTCCAGCCTAAACCCGCCTCGTTGCGTATTACCAAATGAAGGCGCAAGGAAACCGGAAACACGTCTGTCGTCAATCGGAAAATTAAGATACGGTGAATAAAACACAGGCGTACCTTTAAACTCAAGCCAAGCATTTCTAGCGGAGCCTTCACCGCTGATCTTATTCATCTTTAGCTCGCTCGCATGCACAACCCAATCTTGGTTACCGGGACGGCAACTGGTATAGGCCACATCTTTATATCGAGACAAGGTGCTGCTGTCCCGATAAATCGCATCCGCCCTGCCCCTGAGCGGTGTAGCGGGGGCAATAAACAGCGCGTCCCTCAGCTTAGCCTTATCGGACGCCAAGTTAAGAGATGCCGACTGACTGTGCAGCGCCAATTCATCTTCGCTGTAATAGACGCTACCTTGTAAATCCAGGGTCCCCGAAACAGTGTCGTAACTTGCTTTATTAGAAACTGAGCGTTGATCTGCGCGGACCATTTCAACATTTCCGGTATAGCTGTAGATTTCGTTGTCATATATTTCCGCATAATCGGAATCGATGTCCAGAGGAGATACATCCCTCAAGTTCTTTCCAGGTACAAATCCGGGCCTTTGGCCGGGCGTCGTGCAATTTTGCCAAGGATCGTATTTCAGCTGCGATTTCAGATTGCTAAAGGTTAGCTCTTCATTATGATCGAACGCTGGAGTAAGTAAACGTATGCCGGATTCAGCTGTTTCAACAGGCCGCGCCTGTCCCTTAGGATCAGCACCGACCAGCTTACAATCCCAGTTTTTATCTGCAGACTTGGCATCACAGGTCCAGCCAGGGCGATTCGTTTCAGTTTGAAGCCGTTTTTTTGTATTGGAATTAACTGAAGGTTGAGCGATTGGTTTAGCCTCCGCGCTGACTGGCCTTGCCTCTTGATCAACCTTAGTGCTGACCGAAGGCTTGGGCGCATCAACTTCCACCTCTGCCTTTTCGGTAGGAACGGCCTGGGGTTCGACATTCTCTATAGAGTCGACAGGCTCTGCTACAACCGGTTGAACGCTTTTAACAGCTTCTGCGGGGACTGGCGGTGCGCTTTTAACAGGCTCAGGACTGGCAGGAGTCTGGTCCGTACTGGTTTTCTCCAAAGGTTTTTTTTCACCTACACAAACCCACTCTTTGCTATCTTTATTCTGCGAACAATTCCAGAGCGATTCATTGGCATTGCTGATAGGTGTATAGATAGAAGGTAAAAAAAACAGTAATAAGGGGCGGCGCATAGGTAATTTCAAGTTTAGTAGCGTAGTGAATCGTAAATCGAATAAAATGCCGGACGCTAATTTTACCTTACTACGCCTACATTATACTAATCTATCCTAAACATCATGATGCCTAAAGACTTAAGAACGATATCAATGTTCGATTGGCTCGAAAACGACTTGTTGCTCACCATCACCGCATGCGCCCCTGCTTCCAGTGATGCCAGCTTTCGCCGTTATTTTAGGGTCAATACGTCAGGTGGCTGTTTGGGCATCAACGATATAGCGCCAATGGAGGGAGAAACAGAGCAACGCAGGCAACAGTTTATTGTCATGGACGCCCCGCCGGACAGAGAAAACATTGAGCCTTTCATTAGAATCGCCAAGCTGCTAACGCAGTCTCAAATCAACGTTCCTACTATTTTTCAACAAAATCTGGCCGATGGATTTTTACTGCTGGAGGATTTTGGTAATCAGTGTTTTCTGGATCAACTTGATGAAACCACTGCCGACGATTTATATCGAAGCGCTTTTGACAGCTTATTCAAGCTTCAAACCCAAGCCCCTGTACAAAACTTTGGACTGCCCCACTATGATGAGGCGCTCCTGCACCGGGAACTGACTATTTTTGACGAATGGTTTTTAACCCAGTTATTGGACATTCAAATTCCCGTTCCAGTTTGGGAGACAGTCCGCGCCATTCTCATTGCGTCAGCGCTGGAACAACCCCGCACTTTCGTCCATCGGGATTATCACTCCCGGAACCTGATGGTGCTGGACAACGACTCGCCGGGAATCATCGATTTTCAGGATGCCGTTATCGGCCCCATTACCTATGACTTGGTGTCCTTATTGCGCGACTGCTATATAGCTTGGCCTGAACCGCAGGTTGAGCAATGGCGACTGGATTATTTTGAACGCCTCCAGCAGGCAGGACTCATTACCTGCAGCCCGGCTCAATTTAAACGCTGGTTTGACCTGATGGGCATGCAGCGCCACCTTAAAGCTATCGGCATTTTCTCTCGCTTGCACTTGCGGGACGGCAAGCCCAACTACCTTGCCGACATACCGCGCACCCTGAACTACGTCACCGCCGTTTGCAAAACTTATCCCGAGCTTGCCGAATTCAATGTCTTCCTGCAAGAGCATGTGCTACCTGTACTGAGCGTAACCGAAGTATGAAAGCGATGATCTTAGCCGCCGGGCGCGGCGAAAGGATGCGCCCGTTAACCGACCACACCCCCAAGCCTTTGCTTCAGGCCGCAGGCAAGCCTCTGATCGAACATACCATTGAACAACTGGTCGCAGCCGGCTTTAATGAGATAGTCATCAATCATGCCCATCTGGGCTTGCAGATAGAACAGCGACTGGGCAACGGCAAGCAGCTTGGCGCAGCCATTCGCTATTCGTCCGAAGGCGAACAAGCGTTGGAAACAGCTGGCGGCATTATTAACGCTTTGCATTTATTAGGCGACGACGCGTTTTTAGTAGTCAACGGCGATATAGCCACAGATTTTCCTTTCGCCGAACTCAAAAACCAGACTGTCGATTTGGCTCACCTGATTCTGGTAGATAATCCCCCGCATCATCCCGAGGGCGATTTCGGCCTGAACAAGTCGGGATTAGTCGTTACAAATAATACCGAACAATTCACATTCAGCGGCATTGGACTGTATCGTCCCGAACTTTTTAACAACATTCCCGCAGGACCTTGTAAACTCGGACCTGTGTTACGCCAAGCCATAGCAGACGGCCGGGTTTCAGGACAAAAAATGGACGGTTTCTGGATGGACATAGGCACACCGGAGCGTTTGCAAGAACTGGACTTTTATTACACTCACCCAAGGTAAAGATTATGCCTAATCATGTTTATAAAAAAATAGAACTGACCGGCTCTTCCGCCATCGGCATACAAGACGCAATCGAAAATGCCATCAGTAAGGCCGGACAGAGCACCGACAACATGCGCTGGTTTGAAGTCGTCGAGACCCGCGGCCATATAGAAAACGGCAAAGTTGCGCATTGGCAAGTTACCGTCAAAATCGGCGTGACTCTAACAGAATAAAATTGCCGCTTGATCGTTCGTGAATATGCCGTCGAGCAATAACGCCCATACTGTCTGGCACCGCGCCACCGTCACCCGGCAGCGCCGCGAACAAAAAAATGCGCATAAGTCGATCATCCTCTGGTTTACCGGACTATCGGGCTCCGGAAAATCGACGCTGGCCCATGCCGTGGAAGAACAACTGCATCAAAGCGGCTTAAACACACTTGTATTGGACGGCGATAATGTACGTCACGGACTGTGCAGCGATCTGGGTTTTAGCGATGCGGACCGCAAGGAAAACATCCGCCGTATCGGTGAAACCGCCAAGCTGCTGCTTGAAGCGGGGATAATCACGTTGACCGCGTTTATCTCGCCATTCAAAGCGGAACGCGCCATTGCCAGAAGCCTGATGCCTGAGGGGGACTTCATCGAAATTCACTGTTTTTGTCCGCTGCCGATTTGCGAACTGAGGGACGTCAAAGGGCTGTATAAAAAAGCGAGGCAAGGTGAAATTAAAGACTTCACCGGCATCTCATCGCCCTACGAAGAACCGGACAACCCGGAACTAAAAATCGACACCAGCCAACTTACCCTGGAACAAAGCGTGCAACAGGTCATATCGTTGTTGCGCACCAGAAACATTTTGCCTGCTCTGGAATAAGATATGTATTTTGATGTTTTTAACGGCGATGCCGACGGCATTTGCGCGCTGATCCAGCTGCGTTTGGACCGTCCATTGACTGCACAGCTTATTACCGGCATTAAACGCGACATACAGCTATTGGATAAATTTACCGCCGCCGCCGGCGACCAGATCACGGTACTGGATATTTCCCTGCAAAAAAACAGCGCACGGGTTAATGAATTTTTAAATCAGGGGGCTCATATTTTTTATGTGGATCACCATCAGCCCGGCGACATCCCCAAACACCCTCATCTAAAAACCCTGATTAACACCGACAGCGCACTCTGCACCAGTCTGCTGGTTAATCAGCACCTGAACGGCAAATATCCGCTATGGGCAATAACAGCGGCCTTTGGCGATAACGTAAACCACAGCGCCGAGCAACTGGCCGCGTCCCTAAATCTAAGCCAAACAGAGGTGAAAACCCTGAAAGATCTGGGCATCTACATCAACTACAACGGTTACGGCAGCTGCATCGATGACCTGCATTTCGCCCCGGACAGACTGTATCGGGAAATGGCCGGGTTCCAATCTCCTTTTGACTTTATCAGCGGCAACCATGATCTTTTTACGCAACTGAAACAGGGCTATCAAGCAGACATGGCCAATGCCCAAAGCATTAGCCCTGAATACCTAAGCGATGCAGTTGCCGTATACATCTTGCCCGACACAATCTGGGCAAGACGCGTTAACGGCGTTTTTGGGAATTTTTTAGCCAACCTTAATCCGACCAGAGCCCATGCTGTCATCACTCATAACAAAGACCATGATTACCAGGTCAGCGTCAGAGCCCCTCTAGTCAACAAAACCGGTGCCGACGAATTATGCTCGGCCTTTCCAACCGGCGGCGGACGCAAAGCTGCGGCGGGCATCAATCACTTACCCGGCGATCAGTTAAATAGCTTCATTGCAAAGTTTCAGGCTTTTTATTCATGAGTAACTGTTACAATGCCGTTTATTTACTTGACCGATTGCTTGTTAAATAACCCTTCTAAATAAACATTAACCTTATCCGCCAACCACGACCGCCGGAATCCGCACGAATGAACTCAGATAACAATAATAAATCATCCGCCCCGAATCGACTGGAACAATTACAGCACATTAATCTGCAACTTGCGGCACTGGGGCAGCCGACTTGCGACGTGGAAAGCGACCCGCAATACCTCAAGATTGCCGGCGGCCTGTTAAAAACCTATTCCCAGCAACGCCGCTTGCTGGCACTGGCTAAATACCGTTGCCCGGCTGACCAGCGGATACAGGATTTTCTTAACAATTACTTGGCTGAAAACGACATAGATTCTCCGATCCGATTGCCGGGCGAAACCTTTGTCCTGGAGCAAAAAGGACTGGCGCGGGAATTATCCCTGCCCTTTCAGCACAACGAGTTCCATTCGGCTTATGTCGATTCCTACCGGATACAGCAAGGCGTACTGCATAACCCGAAAAATGACCGGCGCACCACCAAGGGCGTGTTTCACATTGCCGCCGGCGGCCTTCCGGTTCCGGCAGATAAAAGCGAAGTGCCGGTACAAGCCTATGCGGCTCTGCTCCATGCAGCCTTGACGCCTCCCGACGACCTTTTATCCCTACCCTTTACCAGCGCCCAGGCAAACACCGCCAAACTCTGGGTATCATCATTACTCAGACCTATCGTATGCCCGGAAGTTTCCGCTTCAATGCCGGTCAAAACCATGGAAGTCCGGTTCTTTGCACCCGGCGGACTGGTCGCCAACCTGGATTTCGTCGAATCCATTTTCGGCAATGCCGGAGACCCGTTCCTGCCTGAGAACGATGCCGCATTGGATATTGACCACTGGACCGGCCATACCGGCTGCATCATCCTTGCCTCGCATCTGGTTCATTGCCGGAAAAAAGACCTCGGTCTACCGCATTACGACGACGCGACCGAGCGCCAGCGCAAAGACGGCATGTGCTGGCAACAACAAGATGAACTGTACAATAACGGCCAGCCGTTTAAACTGGTGTGCCGCGACATGAAGGGGGTAATTGTCACCATCATCGCCGACAACTATTTCGGCTACAGCAAAAAGGAAATCAAATCCCATATCAGCTATTCAGCCAACCTGTACGGCGGCGCCGAGGAAGAGCATTCAGGCGGCGCACTGGCATTCCCGAGAGTTATTCTCGGCGAAATCTTTTTGCCGCATACTTCGTATATCAGCGAACATTATTCTTTCGACAAAGTCTGTAGGCAACTATCGTCGGTCATAGAGACTAAAGACGAAGGCTATGCTGTCGACAAGAACTATCCGGACATTATTTATATTCCCAACAGCGCAAAGTTCAACATACCCCAACAGCAAGTCAGCTGGACGCACAACCGGCAGACTCAAACGCTTAAATTGCTGTTCGGCTATACCTATGTCTATCCCAACGGCTTTAAAATCCACATGGAGCGCCACCCCACCGCACCAAGCTGGCGCTTGATCGGCACCCATCAGGAAGGCACGTTCTGCCATAAGCCGAGTACGGTATCAGGCGGCGGCAAGTCTGAAATATCCAAATCGATCGCAGGGGCCATTATCTCCGGCCCTGTGTTTGTCGATAATTTCGATAAAGACATGGATATAGTCACTACGATATTTAATCACGATTATTCCACCCGCTTTCGCGACCCGGTCCTGCGCGGCCTCGACCAACGCCCCCTTCTGAGCAATGAACGCACCTTGGGTTCGGTCATCAAACTGCTGACGCCGTCTGAAACCGAATTTTCCGATGCCCACAACCAATGGCTGGCGACAATACCCCAGCATATCCTGGCTGTAGCGCTGATGATTAAACGCTTTTACAAAGAAGAATGGGGACAAGACTGGAAGAAACATTTCTCCGTCGACATGGTCAACAGCCATCCCGGCAACGAACTGAAATTCCAAGGCCGAAAATTGATCGCCAGTTATTTGCGCGTCGGCTTTGACGAAAATGGCGCATGGCGAGTGTTCAAACTGCGCCAGGATTTTATCGCCTCGGCCAAAGTTCAGCTGGAAGACGATATCTCCGCATCTACGGTCGTGCCGGTGCGCTACCTGAATGGGCTCAATCCCGATTATAAAAACCCTAGCGTCAAATTGGTCGAAAACTGCGAACAAAGCTTCTTTCAGCGGCCCGACGATGCGATACATCGAGGCACTGATTTACAAACCGAGCTGGATTTTTCTCGCTCCGACAATTTTATTTCCAATTTCCAGCCGCTGACCTCAAAAGACGCGCGCGAATTCATCGAAGATGTTATTCACTTCGACGAGTTCAGCAAGCCGATGCGGGACGTCATCCATCAGGCAGTAAACTGCAAAGAAGGCGAATACTTCGTTTCTTCAGCGCACCCTCGCCTGGTTGATGGAAAGCCCAGCCAGAACGTCCGCTACCTACAACTTCGCCCCGACATAGCCAGCCCCAAAATGCGCTATATCGCAGAACTGTCTACTCGCTTGGCTCGAGGGCTTGATGCCGACCAGACCGTTTATTTTCCGGTTAATGAAGTGCTGACCGGACGGCGCAACAATCCTGCCGACCTTGAGTCAGGCATCCGGCCGCTGGCTATTTATAATCCGATTCATTACCAGGAATTGCCTGAGCTGTTCATGGATTTTATTTGCAGCCTGACCGGGAAATCGCCTTCCACCACCGGCGCAGGTTCCGAAGGCGCATTAACCAAAGGTCCGTTCAATGCCGTATCGGCTACCGCCGACCTGAACACCGCGCTGGTTTCATTTATTCTGTGCGGTTATGACGGCTTTTCGACAGCGGCAGGTTTCATCGGCTCCAAGCGCCGGATCGATCATGATATTAGCTTGCTGATTCCCGAAATCTGGTCACGCCTGCCGGTAACTCAGCGTGATCCACAGTATCTGATTGAGAAAGGACAGTTGGAAAAACTGGAAGATTTTGAATACGAGGGCCGCACTGTCTTCCAAAGCCGCTTGGGTTATCGTATTACCGAACGATTCGTACATACCAATTTCGGCAAAGTGTTTGATTACCCGACCGCGGTATTTGACGAAGCCATGTTGAAGCCGGAAACACAGGATCTGGCCAATTACGTAGACGGCATCGACAATGTCTATGAAGCGCAGCAGCGAGTAGCGCAGCTTTATTTCCAGGACGGCTCCATCAATGATGCCTGTCCGCCGCTGAAAGCGCTGCTACACATCATGGCCGACGGCCAGTATGAAGGCCAATCCATCAGTGACCCAGCTATTCGCGAGATGTTCACTCGCGACTACTTACTGCAAAGCGACTGGTATCAACGACGCCTTGAAATCAAGCAGCAACGCGACAGTGATTTGTGGCAACAGCACAAGGCTTATATCCAGCAGCAATTGAGTACAATGGAACATAATGATTCGATCAACCGCAATGAGTTAAATCAAAAGCTCGAAGCGGCTGATCGCATGTTGAATGAAGTCAACAGTCCGGCTTATCTGCAAGACCTGCAAGGGACTTTAGGAGCGGATTGGGTGCATCGTTCATAAGATATTCCCAAATCTTAACCCCATAAAATTCATGAATTTTATGGGGTTGCTTTTTTAGCTTTCGGCATGCCACGAATGACGCGTAAAAGTTTGTGCATTACATACTGATCTTTTTCCAACCGTCATTTTTAACTATCTGCGCGTGACAGGCTAATTGAAAAGTAAAGGCACGTTGCGAACAATGTCCTGCTTAACTGAAGTATGTTTTTTTCGTCAAGCTATTGCCACCATCGAATGGCCGTAAGTCTACTTGCAGGCACATTGTCGCTAAATATCTATGCAGGATAACGATTGAATATCGCCTTATGAGCCTTGCCTCTACACTCCTCCTCATAGAAGGCAATTATCTAAAGCTTAGGAATTTTGAATAATCGATAAAAATTTTCAGTCGATGACTCTGCGACTTCGCTCACCGTCGTGCCGCGCAACTGCGCCAGCTTTTCTGCAACATACCGTACATAAGTCGGATAATTAGGCCTGCCGCGGAACGGCACCGGCGCCAGGTAGGGTGAGTCGGTTTCGATCAGGAAGCGGTCGCCGGGCACTTTTTTGGCGACTTCCTGGATTTCCTTGGCGCTATTGAAGGTAACGATGCCGGAGAAGGAAATGTAAAAATTCAAATCCAACGCTTTCCGGGCAAACTCCCAGTCTTCGGTAAAGCAATGGATAATCCCCCCTACTTCACCAGCGCCCTCTTCTTCCAGCATACGCAGGGTGTCATGCTTGGCTTCGCGGGTGTGAATAATCAGCGGCTTTTTTAATGTTTTTGCAGCGCCAATATGATTCCTGAAACGCTGGTGTTGCCAGCTTAAATCGCCTTCGCTACGGAAATAATCCAGGCCGGTCTCGCCTATGCCGATGACTTTATCTGCTTGCCCTAAAGCGATCAGTTCTTCGGTACTGGGATCATGACCGTCTTGACTATTGGGATGCACTCCTACGGTCACGGATATTTGCGGATAAGGAGCGACCAATTCCAGCATGGCCGGATAAGATTCCAAATCTATCGCAATACATAGCATGTGTTCGATTTGGCTATTCGCCGCTTCGTTCATGAAGCAGGAAAAATCGTTTTGATAGGGTGCCAGATCAATACGATCCAGGTGGCAATGGGAGTCTATTAACATGAGAGATTTGTCAGATAAAAAAGCCTGTTATAAAAACAGGCGTAAAGCGGATGAATAGTGGATGATGGCAGATACTTGGGGCAGGCTTCGTGAACTCACATAGTATGCGTCGAGCGATCATTCTCCAAAGAGCCAGCCAGATAGTTTTCTATTTTATTGCGCGATATACCGCCGTCCTGGTTGCTAAACTGTACGCCCACACCACTGACCCTGATGCCTTCCGAACCGGGCGGAGTAATCCAGATGATCTTTCCGGCTATCGGTAAACGTTCGGTTTCATCCATTAAATTGAGCAGCATAAAGACTTCCTGCCCCATCTCATATTTACGCTCGGTCGGAATAAACAAGCCGCCATTGATAACATAAGGCATATAGGCGGCGTACAAAGAGTTTTTATCTTTAATTGAAAGGGACAATATGCCTTGTCCAGGCGCTGCATCTGCCATGGTCATTTACTCCAGTTAAGTTCGTGCCATTGTATTAGAATTTCTTCGAATAATAATTGCTTGTTTATTTGCGTATCCAATCGTTGCCGTCCCGCCAACAATAAATCATACAGCTTATAAACTGCTTTTAATTCTAGCTGCTGAGACAGTTCTTGCAACTGCTCCTTTAAGTCCGGGTTATATAAATTTTCAGCTTCGGAATGATAAAAACATTTAATCAAGTCGATAATCCAGGACGTCATCCAGAACATCAACGGTGACGCCGGTTGCTTGTGCCAATCTTCAGCAACAATGACCGGAGATTCATGCCGTTTTGCTATTGCCATCCATTTCTTGAAACATTCATTTCGCAACGTTAATGTCTCATCATTAGCATATTCCAGTGCCAGTAAAGGTGCTCCCTGCGCTAAAGAGATGTTGCCGGACAGTTTCTTGTCTGTTGCAGCATCACATTGCAAAGCCTCGGCCAGCCAGTTAACCACAGTTTGTTTATCCGGAGAGGCAATGGCCAATTTTTGGCAACGGCTAATAATAGTTGCCGGTAATTTAGACGGCTTATCGGTAATTAAAATAATAGTAGTGCGTTCGGTCGGCTCTTCAAGACATTTCAAGAATGCATTAGCCGCAGCATTGTTCATCTTTTCCGCCGGATTAATAACGACGACGCGAGTAGTCTCAAACTGCGGTTTTAGGGTTAACCGGGTAATCAGGCTGCGTATCTGGCCGATAGTGATGCCTTTGCCGGGTTCCTCGGGCTGTACCCGAATAAAGTCGGGATGAGTTTCGGCATTAACCAATAAACAGCTGCTGCAAAAGCCGCAAGCCATACCGTTGGCCTGCGGTGTTGCGCAAAGCAAAGCACTGGCAAATTGGCTGGCCAGCTGCTGTTTGCCCAAGCCTTTATTGCCGGTAATGAGTAAGGCCTGGGGAATGCGTTTTTGCTCGATGTAACTGCAAAGATGCTTCCACTGTCGCTGTTGCCAAGGCAATAGTTGGCCGGATACCGTCATTTTACGATTCCATGCCTGGAAGATGTTGGGGTGTTCAAGGCGCACAAACCGAGCGATGTACGAATAATATCTGTAATAGCTCTTTGCACATCGATTAATGCTTGATTGGCTTTTATTAGTTTAATGCGTTCGGGATTTAATTCGGCTTGCAATAAATAAGCTCGCCGAACGTTTTCAAAAAAACTAATTTTTTCCAATTCAAAACGATCAAGCGTTCCGCGTTCTCTGACTCGAGCCATACCTATCTCAACCGGTGCATCCAACAGAAAAGTTAAATCAGGCCTTAATGTGCCTTGCACCAGATCTTCCAGCTGTTTGATAGTGCTGATTTTCATGCCTCGGCCGCCACCCTGGTAAGCGTACGTGGCATCGGTAAAACGATCGCAAAGCACCCATTTTCCTTGCGCCAAAGCCGGCTCAATGACGTGCTTGATATGCTGGGCTCTTGCCGCAAACATCATCAATAACTCGGCCTGTTCTGAAATGGCCTCGCTTTTATTGTCCAGCAATAATTGGCGTATTTTTTCGGCAAGTTTGGTGCCGCCCGGTTCGCGCGTAACGACGACAGCTATATTGTGCCGCTCTAAGTAGTCTTTTATAAACGCCAGATTGGTAGTCTTGCCGACCCCTTCAACGCCTTCCAGTGTAATAAACTTCCCTCTGATCATTTCTTGTTCCTTTGAAATTTGTCAACAGCCGCGACATGGTCTTTCAAAGTCGCCGAAAATACATGCGTCCCATCACCACGGGCTACAAAATAAAGACTGTCTCCCTTATCAGGATGTAGAACGGCATAAAGCGCATCGCGTCCCGGCATGGCAATCGGCGTCGGCGGCAAGCCGCTTATAACATAAGTATTGTAGGGTGTGGCTGTGGTTAAATCTTGTGATTTAATATCGCCCCGATAGCTTTCACCCATGCCGTAAATGACGGTAGGATCGGTTTGTAACAACATATTTTGTTCCAACCTTCGAATAAATACGCCGGCGATGACGGGTCTTTCGGCGGCAGCCCCGGTTTCTTTTTCTACAATCGAAGCGAGAATCAGAGCTTCATAAGGCGTCTTAAACGGCAGGCCTTCTGCTTTAGTAAGCCACTCCTGTTGCAATACTTGCTGCATCTTTTCATAGGCTCTCTTTAATAAAGACACATCGGATGTATGCTTTTCAAAAAAATAAGTATCGGGAAAAAACAAACCTTCAGGCGACTTCATGTCAGAATTGAATTTGGCCATTAAGTTTCCAAAATCAACGCTATTCAGCGTGTGCTCTAGATTAGGATTTTTCTCAATTTCTTGCAGTATTTCTTTAAAGCTCCAGCCTTCCGGAAAAGTAATAGTATGTTGCTTGGTTTTTCCCTGGACGAATAACGTTAATATTTGGGGTATAGTTATGCCGGAAGTTAACTCGTACTCCCCTGTTTTAAGCTTTTTGAATGCATTATCCTGGAGGGCGATAATCTTAAACCAAAAGGGCTTAACGTCCAGGTCATGGGCAACAAGTTTATCGCTAATGAGGTCAAGCGAGTCGCCTTTTTCAATTTCTATATAAACAGTTTTATCAATCAACGCAGGGTGATGTAGCGCTTTTTGATAATCCATCCACATCCAGCCAGTTGCAAAGCTTAGCGCCAGCAAGGTGAAACCAATGATCTTGTGATTCATTATTGAGTGCCTCGGCAGCCGCTCTGTGCGTCATCTATAGCGACCACTTCAAGCGCTGTATCTCCGGCATCCATGCAACTGTCATTGATAAACCTGTCCAGCTGGCTTTGAATAATCCTGGTTATCGGGCCAACCGAAAAATACGTAGTCTCGATTTGATTGACGGGCCAGATGCCAATAATTGAATTACAAACGAATACTTCGTCAGCCGATAACAACTCATCTTTGGTAAACGCATGTTCCGTTACCGAAAGACCTTGACCAACGGAGATCGTCATAATAATTCCGCGCATAATGCCGGCAACGCCTGACTGAGTCAGAACTGCCGTATAAAGACTGTTATTTTTAACGTAGAACAGGTTAGTCATTGTTCCTTCAATAACATCATCGTTGACATCGAGCATAAGCCCTTCCTGAATAGAGGAGTCATTCCATTCGGCTCTAGCCAGAACCTGCTCAAGCCGGTTCAGATGCTTGATGCCTGCTAAAGCAGGACTCAAACCCAAACGGGTTGTGCAAATGCGGGCGACTATACCTTGCTCCCGATATATTCTCGGATAGTCAGGATAGGGATGAAGACTTAATATGCGAGTTGGATGAATGACATCGGGTTGGCGATAACCTCGCCCACCCGAGCCACGCGTGACTATGATTTTAAGCACCGCTCGTACAGGGTGATCGCCGCCGGCCCATCGACGGCAAAGCTCTCCGGCTTCAAAGCGTAATACTTCTATCTCTGGGAAAGGAATATGAAGTCGTTCACAGCCAGCGTTCAGCCGTTGCAAATGGTGTTCGAGAAAAACAGCTTGCCCGTCTCTAACTTCAATGGTTTCAAAGAGTCCATCGCCGTATTGAAGACCGCGATCCGATATTTCGATATGTTCCTTGCTTTCACCATTGATGAGAATCATGTTTTTGATTCACAGCTTTCAGTTTTGCGATAAGTTACTGAAAACTATTTACTCATACCGTTTAAAAACCAATGAACCATTAGTACCGCCAAATCCGAAGGAATTGGACATAGCCACATCAATTTTCATATTTCTGGCGGTGTTTGGCACGAAATCCAAATCACATTCCGGATCTTGATTTTCCAGATTGATGGTTGGCGGAGCAATTTGATTCTTGATGCTTAACGCGGTCAATACGGCTTCAATGCCACCAGCAGCTCCCAATAAATGACCAATCATGGACTTTGTTGAGCTGACGGCAACTTTATAGGCATGGTCGCCTAACGCGGCTTTCATTGCCTGAGTTTCGCCCACATCGCCAGCCGGTGTTGATGTGCCATGCGCATTAATATAGTTAACCGCATCGGCATTTAATCCCGCATCACGTAGCGCATTTTTCATGCAACGTGCAGCGCCTTCTCCGCCAACTGATGGCGTAGTCATGTGATAAGCGTCGCCGCTCATACCAAAGCCTACCAATTCAGCATATATTTTTGCGCCTCGCGCTTTGGCATGTTCCAGTTCTTCAAGAACCACAACACCGGCGCCATCGCTGAGCACAAAGCCGTCGCGGTCTTTATCCCAAGGCCGGCTGGCAGCTTGCGGATCATCATTGCGGCGGGACAAGGCTTTTGCCGAAGCAAAACCGCCCATCGCTGTCGGTGAGGTTGTACAGCGTTCAGCACCGCCTGCAATCATTACATCAGCATCGCCGTATTTAATTAAACGCGCAGCATCGCCAATATTGTGCGTGCCTGTGGAACAGGCGGTAACAATGGCGTAATTCGGACCTTTTAATCCGTATTTGATCGAAAGGTTGCCTGAAATCATGTTGATAATATTGCCGGGAACGAAAAACGGCGAGATACGGCGCGGTCCGCTTTTATCATAAAGTGCATAGCACTCTTCAATACCGGTAATTCCGCCTATACCCGATCCGATAGCAACACCAATACGCTCGGCATTTGCCTCGGTTACTTCAATCCCTGAATCTTCAATAGCTTGGCAGCCCGCTGCAATACCGTAATGGATGAAACCATCCATCCGCTTGGCATCTTTTTCGGGAATATACTGGCTAATATCAAAATTTCTTATAACGCCTCCAAAGGTGGTGGCGAAAGGAGAAATATCGAAGGAATCAATTGGGCTTATGCCGCTTTTACCATTAATAATACCATCCCATGTTTCTGAGACCGTGTTAGCTAAAGGCGTGATTGCGCCTAATCCAGTTATTACAACTCGACGTTTGCTCAATGTGATTTACCGTAAGAAAAATAAAGGAGGGAGTAAAGAATTAGTCATATAGGCCGAAAGTGCGTCGTCATAAAACGCCGAAGCACTAAGTATGGGTTACGCTACGTTTGGCAGTTACTTTGTACCTTGCCTTTCTGCATACATGCAGCCGTCAACAAATGCTCCTGCATCGCCTAGAGCGCCTACTTCCGGTGCTCTACCTTCTGCATCCATGCAGTCCGTAACCCAACCTATAAGTTCATCAACTAAAGATTAGTTTTAAGCGTTTTTTACTACGTAATCGATAGCTTGTTGAACAGTTGTAATTTTTTCAGCTTCATCGTCTGGAATTTCGCATTCGAATTCTTCTTCAAGAGCCATGACGAGTTCAACTGTATCAAGAGAATCAGCACCAAGATCATCTACAAATGAAGCATCAGTTGCGATATCTTCTTTAACACCCAATTGTTCTGCAACAATCTTTTTTACTCGTTCTTCAATGTTACTCATATTTATTGTCCTCAAACAATGTAAGTTTCTCAGTATCTAATCTGAGGCCTACAATAGTATTGTTATTAATTTTATTTGAAATCCCGTCTCCGGAAATTCCAGACGGCGGGAGAATTATACTTTATATTGCGAGAATATCACAATATTAAGGCATGAACATGCCGCCATTTACATGAATATTTTCACCAGTGATATAGGCTGCGCCGTCAGATGCCAGAAATGAAACCGTATGCGCGATTTCTTCCGCTTTACCCAAACGGGACAGAGGAATAGATGCTAGTAATGTATTTTTAATATCATCGCCCAGCTCTCTGGTCATATCGGTATCAATGAATCCGGGCGATACTGTATTAACTGTGATATTCCGCGATCCGACTTCTTTGGCCATAGATTTAGTAAACCCAACCATTCCGGCTTTTGCCGCAGCATAATTTGCCTGCCCTGCATTACCTGTCGAGCCCACTACAGATGAAATATTAATGATACGACCTGTTTTGGCTTTCATCATGCCGCGCAGTACTGCTTTACTCATGCGATACACGGAAGTCAGGTTGGTATTGATGATATCATCCCATTCTTCGTCCTTCATACGCATCAGCAAATTATCACGAGTAATGCCTGCATTATTGACCAGCACAGCTGGAGTTCCAAACTCATCGCTAATAAGACTCATGACTTCAGCAATGGAGTCCGGGTTGGCGACATCAAGCTTTAAGCCCCTGCCATGCTCACCCAAATAGGCGGAAATTGAATCGGCGCCGTTATCTGTGGTAGCAGTACCGATGACAAAAAAACCATCCTGAGCCAATCTTTCAACGATTGCCCGACCAATACCACGACTGGCACCCGTTACTAAAGCTACTTTTTTATCCATTGAGCTGCTCCAATACTTTATTTAATGTTTCCGGATCGTAAATAGACATATGCTCGGCATCTTTGGCAATGCGCTTGTTCAGCCCGATTAGCACCTTGCCCGGACCGCATTCAACAAAACTGGTAACGCCCTGATCATGCATAAATTTAATACTATCAGCCCAGCGCACCGGCTTATAAAGCTGCTCTTTTAATGCGTTACGAATGACTTCAGGCGCGCTGTGCGACGCAACATCTACATTATGTATCAAGGTCATTTTTGGCGTATCAATCACAGTGTGTTGCAATTGCTCATCCAGCTTTTGAGCCGCTGACTCCATTAACTCACAATGCGAAGGCACACTAACCGGCAACAATACGGCACGTTTAGCACCTGCTTCCTTTGCTGCAAGCATTGCTCTCTCAACAGCGGCAACGTTTCCGGCAATAACTACCTGCCCTGGCGAATTAAAGTTGACTGCTGACACTATTTCGCCTTCAGCTGCATTCGCGCAAACCTGTACGACCTGATGATCCTCAAGGCCCAGGATTGCCGCCATTGCACCGACACCTGAAGGTACAGCTTCTTGCATCAGTCGTCCTCTTGCCGCAACCAGCTTTACACCGTCTTCAAACGACAAAGCCTCCGAGCAAACCAAGGCTGTATATTCACCCAAACTGTGACCGGCCATCCATGCAGGACGAACGCTACTGTGTTTGCACCATAGCTGCCAAACAGCCACACCGGCAGCCAGCATTACAGGCTGCGTATTATGTGTTTGATTAAGCTCTTCCTCCGGACCTTCTGCGACAATAGACCATAAATCCTTGCCTAACGCATCAGATGCCCGCTCAAAAGTATGTTTCACCTCGGGATAACTGGCAGCCAGATCGTTTAACATCCCGACAGATTGCGATCCCTGGCCTGGAAAAACAAAAGCTAAGTTATAAATTTGGTTATTCATTTCAATAGGCTTTTAATATTTAATTAACGCAGAACCCCAAGTGAATCCTGCCCCAAACGCTTCAAGCAAAATGATTTGCCCACGCTGAATACGACCATCCCGAACCCCCTCATTGAGGGCGAGTAGCACGGATGCAGATGAGGTATTGCCCTGATTTTCAAGGGTCAAAATAACATGATCCATGGACATTTTTAATTTTTTTGCTGTCGCTGCGATAATTCTTGTATTTGCCTGATGAGGAACCAGCCAGTCAACATGAGATTGCTGCATGTCATTTGCCGCCAAAGTTTCGTCGACTATACGACCCAGCGTATTGACAGCCACCTTGAACACTTCGTTACCGCGCATACTGATGTAGCCGGGCTCGTGCTTTTTCGCCTCGGTAGCAGCCTGAGGATTTGGGCAATACAGCAGATCTTCATATTCGCCGTCAGAATGAATATGCGTCGATAAAATACCGGCTTCATCCGATACGCCCAGCAATACTGCACCAGCGCCATCCCCAAATAAGATGCAGGTTCCCCGATCAGTCCAGTCAACAACGCGTGAACAAATTTCAGTTCCTACAACAAGAACCTTCTTAGCTGCGCCCGACTTGATATATTGATCAGCAATGCTCAAAGCAAAAATCGAACCTGAACAGGCAGCCTGCACGTCAAAAGCGACGCAATTTTTAATGCCTAAGCGCTGCTGCAGCAGACAACCTGTACTTGGATAAACGCGGTCCGGTGTACCGGTTGCAACAATAATTAAGTCAATTTCTTCGGCATCACAAGCGGCAGCTTCTATAGCTTGTCTTGCAGCAATCTCGGCCATGCTTGAGGCCGTTTCATCTGCTCCCGCAATGCGACGGCTTTTGATGCCGGTTCGCTCAAAAATCCAGCTATCGGAGGTATCAACAGTTTGTGATATTTGTTCATTGGTAAGAACTTGCTCCGGCAGATAGCCGCCGGTACCGATTACTCTTGAATAACGAATCATGCATTCTCTCTCAGAGCCAAAGTTTTTTCGACTTGTTCGCTTATTTTTCTTATAACGTCTTTTTTTACTTCAATTTCAGCAAGATGAATCGCCGTTTTAAACGCCAGTATATCAGCTCCTCCATGGCTTTTTATAACCAAGCCGCGTAACCCCAAAAAGCTGGCCCCATTATACAAGCGCGGGTCGATACGTTTTTTAAATGATTTGAGCACCGGATAGGCCAGAAATCCTGCCAATTTGGTGATGCTATTTTTATTAAAGGCCTCTTTTAATGCAGTGCCAATCATTTTTGCCGCACCTTCAATGGATTTGAGCGCAACATTACCGACAAAGCCATCGGCAACAATCAAATCGACATCGATATGCCCTGCATTTAAAGAGTCGCCTTCTACATAGCCAATGTAGTTTAACGATGAATTTTCCAGTAACTTTGCCGCAGCTTTAACCTGCTCATTACCTTTCACATCTTCTTCGCCAATATTCAACAAACCCACCTTGGGATTATCAATATTTTCAACCGCTTTAACCAGCTCGGCGCCCATCACTGCAAATTGAAAAAGATGCTCCGCAGAGCAATCCACATTAGCCCCTAAATCAAGCGCATGAGTATGCCCATTAATAGACGGCAATGTGGAAATGATGGCAGGCCGATCAATACCAGGAATCATTTTAAGGACAAAACGGGCAGTCGCCATTAAAGCCCCCGTATTGCCGGCACTGACACAAGCATCTGCGCGCCCGTCATGAACCAGGTTGATGGCAACCCGCATCGACGAATCTTTTTTATTTTTTAACGCCTTGGATGGAGATTCATCCATTTCCACACGCTGGGATGCATGCTGAATGGTGAGTCTGTCTTGGTAATCAATTAATGCCTGGGCTAACTGCGGCTTCAGAATAGCTTCATTGCCCACTAAGATCAGTTTTAAGTCTGGATTGTTCTTTAAACAATCCAATGATGCCGGAATGGTAACTTCAGGACCGAAATCCCCGCCCATCGCATCAATCGAAATTGTTAGGCTCACGCTTACGGATGACTCCTGATTTATTATATAAAAAAGCCGAACCTGATCAGATTAGATCAACTTCGGCATATCATGATGCAAGGTGGAAGATTTATTAATCTTCGTCGCCGCTGCTTACGATTTGGCGGCCTTTAAAGAAACCATCAGGAGTAACATGATGACGAATATGGGTTTCACCTGTCATCGCATCTTGAGACAGAGTTCTACCTGTTAACGCGTCATGTGAACGACGTTGACCACGTCTTGAACGCGATACTTTACTTTTTTGTACGGCCATTATAAATCTCCAGTATTTTTAAGTTTGGCTAAAATGGAAAAAGGGTTTTCGGAAGGTGATTGCTGCTCATCTGTTAAAGAGCCTGCTTTATTGACATAAGAGTTATTAGCAAGACAATCATATTGATGCTTGGGGAATGTAGGCAAAACAAGCAACAATTCATCTTCAATAATATTTTTTAGAAGGATTTTTTCCTCATCAACTAACAACGGCTCATAATCCTCGGGCAATCTGTCAGCTTGATCTATTGAAGTAACAATACCTAACTTGACAGTATTTTTGACAGGCCATTGCACTGCTTGTAAACAGTTTTGGCATTTAAGTTCCAAGACCGCTTCTATTTGCCCCTCAACTTTGGCCAATCTACCTTCCCGACCAAAAAAAAGATCCACAGTTACAACTCCTGTATCGTTAAACAGCACATCGGCCAAACGATCCAAGCTACTTACAGCTATTTGCCCTTTCAGCTCACCGCGCTTATCAGCAAGGTGCAAAGGGTTTATATATTCAGGTAATCGAGCTAACATAACCGCGCAATAGTATATGGAAACAACAAATTCGTCAAATCCTAAATACCTGTCCTGCAAGAGTAAACTGAACTAAAAGCCCATAACTTCAATCAACAAAAGATAGGTAAGTGGATTAATTAGAGAGGCTAATCTATCAACGTCTCACGATAACCGGCTTATTGGAGAGCTCATTGGGATTATCTGCGCCGGGCGGAAAATGAGCGGCCAGTAACATCGTAATACGCTCAATGCCTTGCAACGACCCGCTCAAAAAATCACCGTGCAGAAACTCTCGCTGCATAGTTTCCGCGATAGCATCCCAATCGGCTTGCGCCACACGCTTGACAATACCTCGATCCGCAACAATATGAACTTCCCGATCTGCCAGCAACAAATAAATCAAAACGCCGCTATTTTGCTCAGTATCCCAAACCTGCAAATTCGAAAAAACTTCTATCGCACGCTGCCGAGCCGAAATGCCCTGCCAAACCCGGCCCAATGCAAGCGCATTTTCAACAGCAAAACGAAGCTCGGCACTGTGCTGATGCTCAGAGCGCTTTACTGCATTCTCAATATCCGCAAGTGCCGACTTCGGAAACAACATGCGCCACCGCCACGGCAGCATAAAAGCATGACGAAACCAACGTTTAATATTTACCATGATCCTGATGCGCCTCCTCCGCCAAAGCGGCCACCGCCACCGCCCCATGAACCGCCACCACTACTCCCGCCGAAGCCACCGCCGCTAGACCAACCGCGTCCACCTGTTGAACGAACTCCAACGATAAAAAAAACCATCAACCCGATAAATAATGCCGCCGAAAAAGCCAATCCCATAACCAGAGCAGCTACCATGCCGCTACCCAAACCCGCCAGCATACCGCCCATGAACCGACCCATTACGACTGACAATGCAAGACCTGCAATCAAGCCGCCAATCAAAATAAACATAAAACTTGTCTCGCTCAACTTTTCACCCGAGTTTTCAGTTGGCGACGGCAAAGCTTCCCCTTCAATCAACTTCATTAACTGTGTAACCCCTGCATCAATACCACCCAAAAAGTCACCCTGCTGAAAACGTGGCGTAATCGTCTCAGCTATCACTCTTTTAGCAACTGCGTCGGGAATAACACCCTCCAGACCATAGCCAACTTCCAACCGCATCTTTCGATCGTCTTTTGCCACTATCAGGATGACACCATCATCGACTCCTTTGCGGCCTATTTGCCATAAATCGGCGACTTCAATACCAAACTCAGCTATATCTTTCGGCTGCGTAGTTGGCACAATTAGTACTGCTATCTGACTACCTTTTTGGGCTTCAAATGCCGCCAACTTATTTTCCAAAGAGCTGACCTGTTCTGCATTGAGCGTGCCTGTAAGATCAGTCACACGACGCGACAACTCAGGAACCCCAACCATTGCCCAAGTTGCCGCACAGCACAACAGCAGGAAAATTCCGAGCCCGTAACGGGCATAGGTAAATACCACCGGCTTCATTCTAGCGTCCACCTGCCGGTGCGGGCGCGCCAAAGTCGACCATAGGAGGCTTTGAAATAGCTTGTTCATTTTCTACGGTAAAACTCGGCTTGGCTTTGTGACCGAACATCATTGCAGTAAGGTTGGTAGGGAAAGATCGCACAGTAACATTATATTCCTTGACCGCAGCAATAAAACGATTACGCGCCACAGTGATGCGGTTTTCCGTACCTTCCAGCTGCGCTTGCAAGTCACGGAATAAACCATCGGCTTTTAATTGCGGATAGTTTTCCGCCACTGCCAGCAACCTTGAAATCGCGCTGGTCATCTGCCCTTGAGCGGCAATAAATTTTTGGAACGCCTGCTCATCATCAACCAATTCCGGCGTGGCCTGAATCGACCCGACCTTAGCGCGAGCCTCTGTAACTTCGGTCAGCACATCCTTTTCGTGAGCCGCATAACCCTTCACCACATTCACCAGATTAGGCACCAGATCAGCGCGGCGCTGATACTGGTTTAGCACCTCCGCCCATGCCGCTTTAACGTTCTCATCACCGGACTGTAGTGTGTTATAACCGCAACCGGGCAAAAAAATCATCATGCACAAAACGATCAGTTTTTTAAACATATCAACCTCACAGATTAGATTCCAAACTTAAAGCGGCTTTGTACCCTCACCTAATAACATTAATAGGCAAATACTATAACCATAAGAGATGCACTTATTAAAAATCAAACCCAGCCCGAACCAAATGAAGTGGCAAAAACAAGGCTGACTATGGCCATCAGGTTAATCAAAATATTTAAAGACGGACCGCTGGTGTCTTTAAACGGATCACCTACAGTATCGCCTACCACAGCGGCTTTGTGGGAATCTGAACCCTTACCGCCATATTGCCCCGTCTCAATCCATTTTTTCGCATTATCCCATGCGCCACCTGCATTCGCCATCATTACCGCCAGCAGAAAGCCGCACGACATGGCGCCAACCAACATACCCGCGAGGGCTTCTTTGCCCAAAACATGCCCCACGACCAGCGGCACAATAACCGCCAATGCACCGGGCAATACCATTTCCCGCAAAGCGCTTTCCGTGCAGATACCGACACAAGTTTCGTAATCAGGTTGCCCTGTGCCTTCCATCAAGCCGGGAATTTCGTGAAACTGACGACGCACCTCAACAACAATCTGATGAGCCGCCCTGCCTACCGCCCGCATAGTCAACGCGGAAAACAAATACGGCATCATTGCGCCAATCAAGATACCCGGCAGTATGGTTGGCCCCAAGATGTTTAAGCTATAAATCTCTGCAGCCGTCACATAAGCAGCCAATAAAGCCAAGGCCGTCAGCACTGCAGAGCCAATAGCAAAGCCTTTGCCGGTAGCAGCAGTAGTATTGCCCAAGCTATCCAACGCATCGGTGCGACGGCGCACTTTACCGGGCAGGCCAGCCATTTCAGCAATGCCCCCCGCATTATCGGCTACCGGACCATAAGCATCAGTCGCCAACGTCACCCCCAGAGTGCTTAACATACCTACGGCCGCCAGAGCTACCGCATAGAGTCCTGCCGCCATAGTGCCATCGGCTCTGTAGCCCAACCCGATACTCAGCAAGATAACAGTCGCAACAATCAACACCGGAAATACGGTACTCATCATGCCAACTGCCAAGCCTTGGATAATGGTAGTTGCCGCGCCCGTCTGCGTCGCGCGGGCAATAGCTTGCGTGGGATTTTCGGTGTATGACGTGTAATACTCAGTTATATAAGCAATGGCGTTGCCCGCTATTAAACCGGTCAAAATGACCAGCCAATAATTAAAACTGATCCCTGAAATCAATACGGCAATCAAAGAAAGCCCTAATATTATCACCGACGCTCCCCAGACAGAACGGCGTAGCGCCACCAATAAGTCATCCAGACTGGCATTTTCGTCAATTGTTATTCTATATTGTTGTATAAAACGGGCGATTTTGGATTCACTGCTGCTCGACTGTTTTTTCTGTTTGCCAATGACCATATAAATACCAAAAAGACTGGCAATTATACCAACAGCGGCGATCAAGAAAGGCAAGCCGATAAATGCAGGCGACTTTGCACTCAATGCGGCGCCCAACGTTGCGGTAGCAATAATCGAACCGCTATAGCTTTCGAACAAGTCCGCCCCCATGCCCGCAACATCTCCCACATTATCGCCGACATTATCGGCAATGACGGCGGGATTGCGCGGATCGTCTTCAGGGATACCTTGCTCGACCTTACCCACCAAATCAGCGCCCACATCAGCGGCTTTGGTGTAAATACCGCCGCCGACTCTTGCAAACAGCGCAATACTGCTGGCGCCAAAACCAAAGCCGGCAATGTCAGCCAATTGGCTCGGACTGCCGTTAAATATCAAAAACAATACCGTCATACCGATGAGACTAAAGCTAACCACAGCCATGCCCATAATAGAACCGCTGCCAAAGGCAACGCGCAATCCTTCATGTAAACTGCGGCCAGCGGCTGCCGCGGTTCGAACGTTGGCCCGAACCGCAACATACATCCCTAGACAGCCCGCGCTTGCCGACGCACTCGCACCCACCACAAAACAAAACGCGGTCTGCCATTGCAAAAGAACGGAAATAAACGTAGCGACAATGACTACAAAAATCGCGATAATACGATACTCACGCGACAAAAAGGCAGCCGAGCCTTTTTGAATAGCTTTTGCAATGGCTTGCATAGCCTCATTGCCTTGATCATAGCTAAGAACGCGTCGCAGCTCCAGAAGCACGAATACGCCCCCTACAATACCCATCAACAATGCAATAACAACTGACGCAGAGACTGGAAACATCATAACTACCTCTTTAGTTGATTTAGCTATAACCCCACACTGTCTTTTATTATTTATCTAGCCATCGTATGCAATTGACATCCGCACCTAATCAAAATCGGCATTTACGCAAGACGCAACTGTTTAAGCCGGGCGCAAGCTTGACTGCCGCTGATGTCTGGAATTATTTTCAATTCCAGCACCTTTAGCTGATCAAGCCTGACCTCATAATTCTCAATTTCGCGAGTCGTGTCAGGCGGACTAAAATGATATTGCTGCCGTAAAATTTCTCGGTAAGTGCTTTCATTTTCCATCAACCAAAGCAGGACAAATTCTTGAGTGCGCGACTGTTGTGGCTCATCGAACATCAAAAAAATGCGTTCAATAGTGCGAGGCTGGTCAAAAACAAGACGGATCGTTTGCTCACCGGAAGTTGCGGCCTGCCATCCGGCATCCTGATCTTCCGTAAATAACAAGGCGGACTCAACAGGGTACTCAGGGCACTCCGAGGTAAACTCTACTTGGGCAAGATGTTCTATATCTAAAAAACTCAGATCGGAAGACGGGGTAGTTTCGGCGGCCTGATTAATCATTATTTTGCGCATTTTTAATCGCCTGTTGCAGTGTAGCGTTCGTAGTGAAAAAAGCGTCAAACAGGAACAAAGCAAAAGAACAGTGTCTTTTCACGTAGCGATATGACGCGGTAGGCTGTCCATCTCCTCTGCATAAAGTATCAACGAGGATTAATAAACAGTGTAAACCACTGTAGCCATGAAAGATAAATATTTATAAACGAATGTGACGGCTTGTCGCAAAGACATGCTCGACCTGTATTTATATTGAGGATGAAGTATAAGCATCCCTAGCCATAAACCCGCACAAGGAAATTTGGTTGTACCTTATCCGCCGCATATCTTACAATCCTATTAGATGTGCATTAAGGTTACCGGGCTCGCTACGGTTCCCCTCACATTAACAACATTAAAAATAAAATTGGAGAGTGTGGTATGTTTAAAATTCGTTCACTGGTTACCGCGTTAGCGTTAGCAAGTTCAATTTCGGTCGCTTCGGCCTGGGAGACTTTACCAACCAAAGCTGATGCACCTGCTGATAATCCGACGACTGCGGCTAAAGTCGAGTTAGGTCAAATGCTTTATCATGATCCGCGTTTGTCTTCTACCGGTACGGTTTCTTGCTCGTCATGCCATAACACCATGCTGGGCGGTGAAGATAATAGGTCAGTTGCTATGGGCGTTAATGGTCAAACGGGTGGACGTAGCGCACCGACAGTTTGGAATGCCGCATTTAATAAAGTCCAGTTTTGGGACGGCAGAGCTGCAAGCCTGGAAGACCAGGCAGCAGGCCCTGTAACCAACCCGATTGAAATGGGCATGAAAAACTGGGATGAAGTCGTTGCACGTTTGCAATCGATTGAAGGTTATAAAGAACCATTTGAAAAAGCTTTCGGCAACGATGGAATCTCTAAAGAGACTGCGACTAAAGCAATCGCAGCTTACGAAAGAACTTTGATCACACCTAATAGCCCTTATGACCGTTATGTTTCCGGTGACAAATCGGCTTTAACAGCCCAACAAGTTCGCGGCATGGAAAAGGTTGCGGAATTAGGTTGTACCAATTGCCATAGCGGCCCGGCATTTAATGGCCCCGGTATGTTCCAGAAGTTTCCTGTCATTCCTAATGGCTACTGGGAAGCGCAACATCACTTCGGCAAAGATAAAGGCTTAGCGGAAGTCAGCAAAAACCAGGCTGACGAACATTTATGGAAAGTACCGACTTTACGCAACATCGCTTTGACTGCGCCTTATTTCCACAATGGTTCAGTTAAAACATTGGATAAAGCAGTCACTTTGATGGCCAAGTTGCAATTGGGCAAAGATTTATCTAAAGAAGAAGTTGCAGATATTGTGGCATTTTTGAACGGTTTGACCGGGGAGTTTCCTAAACAGACAATGCCGACTCTGCCTGGCACACCCGATTCTACTTTTAATAATTAAGCTTGATTCAGGAATAACCAACCGGTTGTTCCTGTCATTAAATTAAGGGAGCTTTTTAGCTCCCTTTTTATTGTGCGTTGTAAATGGGCGCCGCGGATATACGGGCATCTATCTGCTTTAAAATATCCTGGTAAACAGGGCTGTTTACGGACTCAAAGCGCTGTTTAAAGTCGGCCTCATTCATGTGCTCGGGAAGGTCTCTGGGGTCCGGCATAAAATCGCTGTAATCTTTTATAGTGGACATGGCTTTTTGCATTTTACGTGCATTTTCCGGTGATGATGTTGCCATTTCTCCAAAACGTGTACCGGCTTTATCGGCGGCCAAATCAATAAAACTGAAACCGCTGCCGCCCTGAGCATCGCTTAATTCCTTTTCTTCGCCGGCGATCTGCGCTGCCTGCTTATTTATTGAGGCAGTAAGCGCGGCTGAACCTATGAAATGTTGAGCCAGATCGATGCGCTTGTATAAAAAAGCCGCGTATTGTTGCCCCGTCGCAGGCATAGAATCAGGTACAGACAGCAGCTTTTTGGTCTCTTTCTTATTGACATAGTCATTGATCGCAGAAATAACAACCCTGTTTTCATCTATGGCGTTTTCCAAAGTAGAACGCTGGTAGGCCAGCTCAAACAACGGACGCAACAAGTCCGCCAGCGATAAGCGCCACGCAGCATCATGTTTAGCAACGATGTCAGCGAGCTTTTGCTGATAGATATTCAGGGTCGAATTGTCCCCCGTGTGGGTCAGGAAGTTTCGCGCCTGGATCAACGTATCCTTGTTCGGATAGTAGGTAATGGTGAGTTTTTCCGCGTCGATTTTAACCGCCTTAATAGGCCGGGTTGCCAGAATGAAATACTCATTCAACGATGAATGCTGAATAACAGTGTCAATAACAAAGGCGGCCAATTTTGCCGGTAACAGTAATTTTCCGGCTTTAAATTTGGTTATGACCGGAAGCTCATTGCCTTCGACATTGCCTAGTCTAAAACTAATGTTTAAGTACTTGCCCAGCCGGTTTTCGGGCAAAGTCATGGTGACTTTAAATCGCAGCTCATTATGTTTAAATTCCAAATCCGCTGCGCTTTTACTATAGCGGTTTAACAAATAATTGCCGGCAAGATTAAGATCGGCAACGGTTAGCTCAATAATACCAACCTCATCAGGTTTGGTTTTAGCTCCTTCATGCAGAATTTTTTTCGCCCTGACTAGATCATCGCGGGTAGGTGACCACCCCACCTCTAGCTCAGGCTTGTCGCCAACGCCAAAAAAAACCAGCATCATGCATAAAATTAATAATCCTCCAACACAATACAGCAACATGCGTAAGCCTGCGTTGAGCAACGCTGCGGTGTGCCTAGAACAACGCATGGTGCAGTTGTTGAAAAAATTTTTCATGATACTGTTTAAGAGAATTCCAGTTTAAACCCTGCCGATTTTAAATAGTCTGCTTCCTGAATTAAATCGGCATGGGTCAGCGGCGCCTGAGCCAGCCAATGGTCTGGAAACTGCAAGCGGACTTTTGATCTGGCTAACGATATTTTAAAATCAGGTTTGTCATGCTCCTGGCGATTACGGTGCAACAGCACTGACAATCGTAAAATAATGGTCAGGATGAGTGCGTCATCATTCCACGGAGGCGGCAACGCCTTGAAAAGAGAGCGGGAAATCTTGCGTCGATGCGATCTTACAATGGTCGACAGTAGCACCTGATCCTGCTTTGAAAAACCTGAAAAGTCGCCATTTTCGATGACATAAGCGCTATGTTTATGGTATTGGCTGTGGGCAATATCCTGACCGATCTCGTGCAGGTCTGCTGCCCAGTTTAAAAATTGCACGACGTACTCGTGGTTAGGCCCGAAAAAATCCTCACCTAACTGATCCAGAATATGGCCAATCGTCCTCCTAACCCGCAATGCGTGTTCTTTATCGATGTGGTAGCGGTCGGCCAAGGCATACACGGTTGCCGAGCGGATATCATGATCGTAAATCCGGCCTAGCAAATCCTGAATCAGACCTTCCCTGAGCGCCCCGTCGGAAACGGTCATCTGATCAATGCCTAAGCTTTTGAAAGTAGCGTAAACGATAGCTACGCCGCCTGCAAATACCGGAAGACGCTCAGGATCGAGTTCCGGCAAGTTAAGCTCATCAATATGACTGCACTGGTTAATATGGGCGACCAGATGCTCCAGGCCTTCCATGGTGATACCGTTGTTGCTCCAGTTTCTGGCTTGTAGAACCTTATCAATGGCTTTTAAACTGCCTGATGCGCCGATGGCTTCGTCCCAATTCTTACGCTGAAATTGTTTCTGGATCGGCTCAAGCTGTTGTTCTGCGAACAAAGTTGCCTGGGTGAATGCATTTTTGGATAACTTGCCGTTTTTGAAAAAAGCATTACTGACCACTACGCAGCCCATGGGCGTACTTTCCTTTACCTTGGGCGTGTCGCCTGAACCTATGATGTATTCGGTGCTGCCTCCGCCTATGTCCATAACCAACCGTAAATTGGCGTTACTGCCCAAGCTGTGCGCAACGCCCTGATAAATCAAACGGGCTTCTTCTATTCCCGAAATGATGTGGATAGGATGGTTTAGCGCTTTTTCCGCTTTCTCTAAAAACTGCTGTGAATTTTTAGCTTGCCGCAAAGTGCTGGTACCGACAACGCGGACACTTTCAGGGGGAAAGTGACGGATTCTTTGACCGAAACGCTCAAGGCACTCTAAAGCTCTTTCCTGAGTTTCAGCATTAAGATAATTTTTTTTGTCCAGGCCGGATGCAAGCCTGACCATTTCCTTAAGGCGATCGAGAGTTTGCAAATTACCATGAGTCAAACTACACACAATCATATGAAAACTATTAGACCCCAAGTCTACAGCGGCAACGGTTTCGGGAGGTTTCTTCGGCACGAGCTATCCAGTTTTGTCTATGAAGCGTGTTAATATCTGATAAAATCACACGGTTTTGTTCATCCTACACATGGATGGAGCGCGTAATTTAACTTATTTGAAGGCTTCCGTTAAGTGTTAGTTTCAGCATGAATGCATTATCTCTGCGTAATCTTAAAAAAACCTATAACAACGGCTTTATAGCTTTAAAAGGCATCGACCTTGATGTTGAGGCAGGGGATTTCTTTGCCTTGCTGGGGCCAAATGGCGCAGGCAAGTCCACGGCTATCGGCATTATCAGTTCGCTGATCACCGAATCCAGCGGCACCGTCAGTATCTTCGGCCATGATTTAAAACGTGAGCGGGAAAAAGCCAAAAGCTGTATCGGTTTGGTCCCGCAAGAAGTCAATTTTAATCAGTTTGACACCGTCAAAAATATTTTATTAAACCAAGCCGGCTATTACGGAACGCCACGAAAACTGGCGCTGCAACGCACCGAATACTGCCTTAAGCAAATGGATTTATGGGATAAGCGCGATACCGTATCCAGGCGATTGTCGGGGGGTATGAAGCGCCGGGTCATGATAGCCCGCGCTCTAGTGCATGCACCCAAGCTATTGATTCTTGATGAGCCGACCGCAGGCGTCGATATAGAAATACGCCGCTCCATGTGGCAAATGATGCAGGAAGTGAATCAGCAAGGCACGACGATCATTTTAACCACGCACTATCTGGAAGAAGCGGAAAGCCTGTGCCGCAATATCGCGATCATTAATCACGGCCGGATAGTCGAAAATTCCGATATGGCCAGTTTGCTGGCGAGGCTGCATATAGAGCATTTTGTATTGGATCTGGCCCGCCCTATTGCTGCGGTGCCGGTGATTGAGGGCTGTCAAATTGAACTTCTGTCCGACAAGATGCTTAACGTTGCCGTCCCTAAAGAGCACGGGCTTAATAAACTATTTGCCCAGTTAAGCGCTCAAAATATCGAAGTCATTAGCTTGAAAAACAAATCCAATCGACTGGAACAGCTATTTATGGATTTGATTGACTCAAATCCCGCAGACTTAAAACCGGCAGGTGATAAACAATGAATTATTCCATTGCCTTTAAAACTATCGTTATCAAGGAGGTATTCCGGTTTATCCGCATCTGGCCGCAAACCTTGCTGCCTCCAGCCATCACTACTGCGCTGTATTTTCTAATTTTCGGCAAGCTGATCGGCGATCGCATAGGAACCATCAGCGGCGCCAGCTACATGGACTATATCGTCCCCGGCATTATTCTAATGTCGGTTATCAGTCATTCTTACGCTAATGTCGTATCTTCGTTCTACTCGACCAAATTCCAGCGTAATATCGAAGAATTGCTGGTTGCCCCGATACCCAACTGGGTAATTTTGGGTGGATACGTGAGTGGCGGCATCATTCGCGGATTATTGGTGGGCGTTGTTGTGGCTTTGATATCCATGCTGTTTACAAATATGACGGTCAATCACCTCGCCATTACCCTATCAATCGCCGCACTGACAGCCACAGTATTTTCCTTGGCCGGGTTTATCAATGCGGTACTTGCGGAGAGTTTTGACGACATTTCGATCATCCCAAACTTTGTATTAACGCCGTTAAGCTATCTGGGAGGCGTGTTCTATTCTGTCAATATGTTGCCTGGCATTTGGCAGAACATCTCAATGGGAAACCCCATTTTATATATGATCAATGCCTTTCGTTATGGCTTGATAGGTGTGACGGACGTTGATATTCATATGACTTTTATCATTACCAGTGGATTTATTGTTATCCTGACGCTATTTAGCCTTTACCTTTTGCATAAGGGCATTGGCATTAAGAATTAATAGAGCTCGCCCTAACCAGACGCTTTAGGAGAAATGTCATGCTCTTAAAAAAGTTCAAGGGGAGATGTTAAGGAACTCCAAACTCGATTAGCCTTAACTGCCGACGGCATTTTTAGACCGGATGCCGAACAAAAAGTAAGAGCATGGCAAGCACAAAATGATCTGGCCGCAGATCGAATTGTTGGCAATGCCAATGCCCACGAGGGCAAAACTGTTCCCAGTGCCTTTAACAGGTTTTAATTCTGATAATCTTAAAGGACATATTCCCGATGAGGTTATTGCCCAGATACCAGCTATAACCGCCATAGCTAAATTCATTAAGATTAGCGCACAGTGTACTCACAAAAGTTGTGGCTCTATGGTGGCCTATAAAAACCTGAATTATTCAGCCGACGGCTAGAAGGCAACATTTCCAAAATACTTTCCTGGGCCTTACGCGAAGAATCCAGCCAAAATTGGCGCTAGAGTCTATACACAGAATAGGGAACGGCAATGAAGCGGGCGGTGAAGGTTACACCTTCAGAGGGCGCGGCTATATTCAATTAACAGACAAGTCGAATTTCACCAGTTTCGGTTAAGCTGTCAGCGCAGATACTTTAAAGATACTGACCGGATGCGCTTTATTTATGAACAAACAAAGAATCAATGCCTACTCATCGGACAGGAAATACTGGAGCTCACTCATTTATAAGTGTTCAATATCCATGTGCATCTGCCTGCAATTCCGTCAATGGCTCCGGCAAACGTATAACCTCGGATTCAACCCCGCCATCTGCGTATAGCTTAATTAATCGGTAACCCGGAGCCGTGTCGCTCACGCTAAATTCAGAAGTTCCGGGCGTAAATTGAAAGCCGGTGGAAGGTGCACCCAATACCTGAAAAGTGGCTGTCTTTTCATCCATAACTTGATGAATATGGCCGTTGATTATGACTTTTACGGACGGATGTTTTTCTACTATCGCCAAGAACTGCTGCCTGTTTTCAATAATCATGGTGTCCATCCAGGGACTCTTGGTTTCCAGAAAATGGTGATGGACTGCGACAAGCGCGTAGCGATCAGGATTTGCAATTAAGCAGTTTTCAAGGAAATTCAATTCCTCATTTGCCAAGCGGCCGCCGGGTTCGCCAATGATTTGGCTATTCAGGCTAATAAGCTGCCAATTACCCAGAAAAGCCTGTTTGCGGCAATTAACCCTGTCGGTATTTAAGACCTGCTGCATGAGTTCATAATCGTCATGGTTACCGGGCAGGCAGATACACGGCGTTTGATAGGCTTCAAGACTGTTTAAGATGCGCCGGTAACTTGCAGGACAAGGATCTTGAGCCAAATCGCCGGTCACCAGAATCAAGTCGTAATGCTGTTTTTCTGCAAAGGCCTGTTCAAGACAAGCATGGAAATAATGCTCGGTATTAATACCCATCATTTTATCTTCCGGCCCTTCTTTAATATGCAGGTCTGATAATTGCAGGATTGAGATACAGGCGTTTTCAGTCATCAAAATATCATGCCATATCTTTGTAAAGAACTTTGGAATTCCGTTGCGGGTTGTACAGAACCTTGAGCTGATCGGGTAGATCGGCAATGGATGACGATAAGAATCCCCGCTCAATAAACCAGTGCATGGTTTGCGTAGACAGCACAAACAACCTTTTAAGCTTGAGCTCTCCTGCCCTGCGATAAACGTATTCAAGCATGCGATTGCCCCGGCTCGATCCTCGATAATCCGCATGCACGGCAAGACAGGCAATCGCGCCGAACCCGCCCTGCACATCGGGGTGCAGCGCAGTGCAGCCGATAATCAGGCCGTCGCGTTCGATCACAACATAATCGGCGATTTCCATTTCGATCTTTTCCCTGGAGCGCTTGGCCAGCTTGCCTTGCTGTTCCAGCGGCTTAATCAGTTCCAGAATGCCGCCTATATCGTTCAGCGCCGCCGGCCGCAATTCTTCAAATGCCGTCGAGCTGATCAGCGTGCCGATGCCGTCGCGGCTGAACAACTCCAGTAACAGTGCTCCGTCGATGCCTCGATTAATCAAATGTACCCGGTCGATGCCGGATTGGCAGCTTTGCATCGCGGCCTTCAGCGGTAAGCTGATATCGGTGGATATATCCGGATGCTGCCGCAAGAAAGCGTCGGCTTCGGCGGTAGTCATTTGCTGAACCTGTTCGCCGTTGTCAGGATTGCAACAGCTTTGCTCGGTCAGCAAAACCAGTTTTTCGGCTTTTAACGCAATTGATACCGCGGTGGCGACCTGTTCGGCCGACAAGTTAAAGACTTCGCCACTCGGCGAATAACCGACCGGCGAGATCAGCACGACATTGTCCTGGTCAAGCTGCTGGTGAATGGCCGCGCTGTCGATGCGGCGAACTTCGCCGGTATGGCAGTAGTCGATGCCGTCAATCACACCTATCGGTTTGGCGACTACAAAATTACCCGAGGCCACCTTGATCTTGGCTCCCGCCATCGGCGAGTTGGCCAGCCCCATCGATAACAGGGCTTCGATTTCCACGCGGACTAACCCGGCCGCTTCTTTGACGCATTGCAGAGCTACATCGTCGGTAATGCGTAGGTTATTATGAAAACGAGCCGGAACATCCAGCTTGGCGAGTCGCTGGTCAATCTGCGGACGTATGCCGTGAACCAAAACCAGGCGTATGCCCAGGCTGTTCAGCAAGGCGAAATCGTGAACGTGATGATCGAAATCATCAGCCAGCACCGCTTCGCCGCCAAACGAGATGACGAAGGTTTTATTGCGGTGGGCGTGGATGTAAGGGGATGAATCCCTAAACCAGCTGACGAATGATTTTTGTAGTTCCATGATTATTTGGTAGCAAATATAAAACGCATCGCTTTCTCTAGCGGATGAGTTCCCTTTATACCAGTCCCAGCAATCATCGCAATTAATTCTTCAATTCAGTCAATTGGCTATACCAGCCGGAAAAATGCCGACATTCAGCTAATAGTTTATCGATTCCTATTGCTTGGATAGCTAATGTGCCATGAAGTGTCTTACGATAATTAGGCGTCTGTAAGAATTTCCCTAAACGCGCCGAAGGCTTAGTTTCGTAACCGTCATTAATATGTTCAGGTGTCTCCACACCATCGCGAATAGCTTGTAAATCCTTGGTTGCCCTAACCCAAGTCGACTCAATTTCAGTTAACTTAGTAATATCGGAGAACAGCAAGCCTTCAAATTCATATGGCTGAATATAAGGTAAAAAGCGGAATTCATATGATGAATTATTTTTAATAATGTCATCTTTTAAAGCCTGCTCAAGGCAAGCAACTTTCCTATAAATGTCGGATTGTTTTTGGCTTTCTGAGAAATCGGGAAATCCATTATCTAACGCGTACAAATCAAAAAACATTGTTATAAAAACATTTTCTTCTTTAAGCGAGTTAATAATAAGCTGTCTAACGCGCTCATAAGTTAATGCGCCGCCCTTATTGTTTTTTGATGTGGAAATTAATCGTGCCGTTAAAAAAATTTGCTGATGAGCCAAAATCGGCGAGATAACATCGCGGATAAAAGTTTCTTCTGTTTGTCCTTCGCAAACAATATAACCGCGAATCACCGTGAAGGTCTCCCGCCAATAATATTTTGTTTCCACAAATCGCCGAGCGTGTAGTCTTCCAACCAATCTTTTAAATGTTCTTCATCAAGTCGTTTAAATGTCGATACGTCATTAACCCTATCCGCCACGATAATATCGTTCGCCGAGAAATGATTGATTAACTCAACCGATTGAGTGGAAATAACTAATTGTTTTTCCTCGGCAGCCCGTTTAATTAAATCCGCCAATACCGACAATGCATAAGGATGCAAACCTAGTTCAGGTTCATCAATTAATATGGTGTCATTCATTAATTGAAACGGCTGTAATAACAAGGTTGCTAGGCAAATAAAGCGTAATGTGCCATCGGATAAAACGTGTGCTTTAAAAGGGGTATCTAAATTACCCGCCTCCAACCATTCCAGTTGAACACTCTCCTCATCGTCTCTGTGCACAAAATCTGCAAAAAAAGGCGCGACCAATTGAATTGTATTAACAATTTGTTCGTAATTTTTAGGAAACTTTTGTTTTAGGCGCATTAAAAACGCTGCCAAATTAGCCGCGTCCGTTTTTAGTCTTAAATTATCGTTAGCTGGCTGAATTTGTTTAACTAAAGCCGTATCGCTAGTATCGTGGAAATGATAAACACGCCAGCTTTCAATGGCTGGCTTAATATATTGGACATAATGATGCTTGGAATCTTTAAGTATCGCTTCGCTGTGTGCTGACTTGATAACTGTCGATGATGGACGTGCGATCACTCCACTGGGATACATCCAACTACCAGTAAAACAAAGCACTTCATTTTCAAAAATGAGCCGATTGTCCTTTGTAGGGATTAAGGAAAACTCATAACCATTATCGGCAAAATAAAATGCCATATTAATTTTTGGGATTTTCTTTCTCCCGTAATGCAAAAATGTATCTACTCCTCCATTTTCTTGAATATAGAGTTGCAAATTTTGGGCATATACATTGGCAAGCAATTTAAAAACAGAAATAAAATTACTTTTTCCCGCCCCGTTTGCACCTAATAAAATATTAAGATTACCCAATTCAAAGTTTTCTAGGCTTTGAATGGATTTATAACCTTTAATAGTAAGCTTACTTAGTTTTGACATAGCTTGAATGAATTAACAGCATAGCTAAGTGCTACAGGGCTGTCTAGAAGGCGAAACCCATCCACGAATCCTATAAGCCAGTAGGATGGGTACAACACATAGATGCAAGGACGATGATGGGTTTCGCTACCGCTCTACCCATCCTACATCAATCCAAGTTATCGGTCACCGCGCCTAGTGAAGCCGAACTCACCAGTTTGGCGTATTTCGCCAACACACCTCGGGTATAACGCGGCGCAGGCTGTTTCCACTTGTCAAAACGACGGGCGATTTCATGCTCGTTGACATGCAGCTTCAGCTCGTTGTTTTCTGCGTCGATGGTAATGGTATCGCCATTCTCGACGATTGCTAATGCACCACCGACGTAAGCCTCAGGCGTAATGTGCCCGACTACAAAACCGTGGGTACCGCCGGAAAAACGGCCATCAGTGATTAACGCCACGTCCTTGCCCAAACCTTTACCCATGACCGCCGAGGTGGGAGTCAGCATTTCTCTCATGCCGGGACCGCCTTTGGGCCCTTCGTAGCGGATAACAATCACATCGCCTTTGACGATGTCGCCGTTCAGAATGCTTTTCAGCGCCTGTTCTTCGGCCTCGAACACTTTGGCTTTACCGGTAAACATAAGACCTTCCTTGCCGGTGATTTTGGCGACTGCTCCTTCTGAAGCCAGATTACCGTACATCACGACCAAGTGACTGTCTTTTTTGATCGGATGATCCAGGTCGCGAATCATATCCTGGCCTTCAGGATACGGTAAGACATCGGCCAAATTTTCCGCCAGCGTTTTGCCAGTTACGGTTAGACAGTCGCCGTGCAGCAAACCCTTATCCAACAAAGTCTTCATCAGCGGTTGAATGCCGCCGATTTCGATCAGTTCGGCCATTGCGTAACGGCCGCTAGGTTTCAGGTCAGCCAGCATAGGAACATGTTTACCGATGCGGGTGAAGTCGTCCAGGTTAATATCGACACCGGTCGCATTCGCCATCGCCAGCAGATGCAATACCGCATTGGTCGAGCCGCCGAGCGCAATAGCCACGGTAATGGCGTTCTCGAATGCGGCTTTGGTCATGATGTCGCGTGGCTTGATGTCTTTTTTCAGCAGTTCCAATACCGCAGCGCCGGCGCGTTCGCAATCCAGGCGTTTGTCTTCAGAAATAGCGGCTTGGGCTGAACTGTTAGGCAAACTCATGCCCAGCGCTTCAATGGCAGAGGCCATGGTGTTGGCGGTATACATGCCACCGCAAGAGCCTGCGCCCGGAATGGCTTTAGCTTCGATTTCGGCCAACTCGGCATCGTCGATCTGGTTATTGGCTCTGGCGCCGACCGCTTCGAACACGGAAACCACATCCAGTTTTTTTTCTTTGTGGCAGCCGGGCATAATGGTTCCGCCGTAAACGAAGACAGCCGGACGATTTAAGCGCGCTATCGCAATCATGCAGCCGGGCATGTTTTTGTCGCAGCCACCGATAGCGACGACGCCGTCAAAACCTTGGCAACCCACCACGGTTTCAATCGAGTCGGCAATCACTTCGCGGGATACCAGCGAATACTTCATGCCTTCCGTACCCATCGAAATACCGTCGGAAATGGTAATGGTGTTAAAGATCACAGCCTTACCATCGGCATTGTTGACGCCAACCGCTGCCGCATCGGCCAGCTTGTTGATGTGCATATTGCACGGTGTGACCATGCTCCAGGTTGACGCAACGCCTATTTGCGGTTTTTTGAAATCTTCATTGCTGAAGCCGACAGCGTGCAACATGGCGCGACTCGGTGCGCGCTCCATGCCGTCGACAACTTGGGAAGAAAAGGTGCGGATGTTTTTATCACTCATAATAAAATTAAAGGCTAAGGGCGAAAGAGGAAGGAACCGGGCTTTTTTGCCTTTCGCCTTAATGTTTAATACGAATCCCAGCTGCTTCTGCTACGGCGCCAGCTGAGTTTAGGCAAAATAAATCCTAAAACCACTCCGATAAGGGCGAGTATGCCGCCGTATAAAAACCAGTCTTGGTTAGCGGTGTCTTGCAATGCCTGATTTTCAAGCTTGTACTGTTGTAATTCCCGTTCAACATTGACCACGCGTTCTTGAAGCTCATCGCGCTGGTTTTTTAACTCTATGGTGCTGGCAGCGGTTTTTTTCAGCTCGCTGAGCTCCCTGCTCAAATGATCCCGTTCTGTAGCTAGGGACTGTTCAAGAGATGTTCCCGGAGTAATGGATTCTTTAACGGTAGCAAGCTCGGCTTTGAGTGTGGCATTTTCAGACTGCAACGCCGCCAAACTTTTATTGACAACCTCTAGTTGGGCACGGCTGGGCGGTTCCTTCATGGTATTACGGATCGGTATATAGCCTTCCGTGCCGTCATTCAAGCGGACATGCATAAACCCGGTACTTTTATTTTCCTCCAATACCGTCATCGGAGTGCCGGTCGGGAGCAGTTTTACCGCTTTACTGGTGTTATTTTCTTCGCTCCTGAGCGATAAATTCAAATTGTCGGTAACATAAACAGTTTCAGCATAAGCTGAACCGAAAGTTACCAATAAGATAAAAATCGAGTTTAGTATTTTTTTCACTTGAATCTCTATTGTTGGTCGTATGGCAACTGCCAAGAATGGCGAAAATATCTCAACCGGCAGTGAACCGATGCGGCTAAGGTTAATTCTAACGTGATTTTTTGCACAGAAGAAATTCCAGCAATGCCTTTTGTGCGTGCAGGCGATTTTCAGCTTCATCAAAGATAACGCTTTGTGAGCCATCAATCACTTCGGCGCTGACTTCCTCTCCCCGATGGGCGGGCAAACAATGCATAAACAGCGCATCGCCTTGGGCTGCTTTCATAACCTCAGTATTGACTTGATAATCTTTAAACGCTAATTCGCGTTGTTTTTGTTCTTCTTCCTGGCCCATGCTAGCCCATACATCGGTGACGACCAGATCTGAATTTTGGGCGGCGTCCCGAGATGTGTCAAAGAATCGGACGCGATCTCCGGTAGCTTCGACAATAGAGGCTAACGGCAGATAATCTTTTGGGCAGGCAATGTTCAACGTAAAGTCCAGCACCATGGCCGCATGGATATAGGAGTGACACATGTTATTGCCGTCACCGATCCAGGTTACGGTTTTGCCTTTAATATCGCCGCGGTGTTCGAAGTAAGTCTGCATATCTGCCAATAATTGACAGGGGTGTTGCAAATCGGTCAAGCCATTAATCACTGGAACGCTCGAATATTGGGCAAACGTAGTCACCGTCTCGTGCTTGTCGGTTCTAAGCATGATGCAATCAACCATGCTGGAGATAACTTTGGCGCTGTCTTGCAGCGGTTCGCCGCGACCCAGCTGGGTGTCTCGAGGCGATAAAAATAATGCGCTACCGCCAAAATGACTCATGCCGGTTTCGAATGAAATACGAGTACGCGTCGATGATTTTTCGAAAATCATTGCCAAGACCTGACCTTTTAACGGTTGGTAATCAGGATCACGGTTATTTTTTAGAACGATAGCCCGATTAATCAAGCTACGAAATTCGTCGCCGGATAAGTCAAGCAGACTGATGAAATGTCTAGGATTCATAGGGAATGTCCGTATGCTTTTGAATAAGTGTCGATAAGGTTTCTACGAGTTGAGCGATTTGTTGATCGTTAATAATCAATGGCGGCAGCAAACGGATAGTTTTTTCACTAGTGACATTAATCAATAAATTATTCTGCAACGCAGCTTGCACTAACTCAGCGCAAGGTCTGTCGAGCTCTATGCCGATCATCATGCCTTTGTGGCGGATATCGACAACATGGGTATTGCCGCGCAACTGTTCTTTAAATGCCGAGCAGATCGCATCGCCTTTTTGTGCAGCCTGATCGATCAGGTTTTCAGCGTCCAATGTCGCCAGCACTGCTAAAGCCGCACTACAGGCTAACGGATTGCCGCCAAAGGTGGAACCGTGGTTACCGGCAGTGAACAGTTTGGCCGCTTTGCCTCGCGCAAGGCAGGCGCCAATGGGCACGCCGTTGCCCAAAGCTTTGGCCAAGGAGCAAACATCCGGAAGTATCCCGTTGTGCTGAAAAGCAAGAAATTTACCGGTACGGCCAATCCCGGTCTGAATCTCATCAAGCATCATCAGTAAGTGATGCCGATCGCAAAGACTGCGGATTTGGTTAAGATAATCGGCAGCAGGAATATTGACACCGCCCTCCCCTTGTATGGGTTCGACCAAAACGGCGACGACATTTTTATGCTGTTCTACTGTCTGTTCGATGGCGTTGACATCGTTGTACGGCACCCGAATAAAGCCTTCAACCAGCGGCGCAAAGCCTTGTTGAATTTTAGCATTGCCGGTCGCGCTCAATGTTGCCAGCGTGCGGCCATGAAAACTTTTTTCCATGACAATAATAGCCGGATTTTCTATGCCTTGTTCATGGCCGTATTTGCGCGCCAATTTGATCGCAGCCTCGTTAGCCTCCGCACCGGAATTGCAAAAAAAGACGTTATCCATGCCGCTTTTTTCAATCAGCTTGTCCGCCAACTGCTCCTGAACGGCTATGCCGTAAAGATTTGACGTGTGCAGCAGCTTTTCACTTTGTTTGCAGATCGCTTGATGCACGGCAGGATGCGCATGCCCCAAGCTGCACACGGCTATTCCGGATACGGCATCCAGGTAACGATTATTGTTTTGATCAAACAGCCATGCACCTTCTCCACGTTCGAAGGTTATGGGCAAGCGTCCATAGGTTGGCATAATGTGGCTAGTCATTGCTTCCATCTATAAATAATAAATAGGCCGCAACCTGCCGCCCATCACAAAAATGCTCGATTATAGTTTTCAATTTAGTCCCAGGCAAGTTCTAATAAGAAGGCGGCAACTGTTGCCGCGGCAAGCATGGCATTCAGCCACCCAGCCAGTTCTGCGGTTTTAAATATTCCTCATAAAGCACGGCTTCGGTGCTGCCGGGCTCGGGCTGCCAGTTGTATTTCCAGTGTGCTACCGGCGGCATGGACATTAAAATCGATTCGGTGCGCCCGCCCGATTGCAGACCGAACAATGTGCCGCGGTCGTAAACCAAGTTAAATTCAACATAACGCCCCCGGCGGTAGAGCTGGAAATCACGTTCCCTGTCGCCATAAGGCGTATCCTTGCGTTTTTGCACGATAGGCAGATAAGCGTCAATATAATGGTTACCAACGCTTTGCATGAAAGCGAATGACTTATCAAAGCCCCACTCGTTCAAATCATCAAAAAACAGCCCGCCTACGCCACGGGTTTCATTTCTGTGTTTCAGGAAGAAGTATTCGTCGCACCATTTTTTATACATCGGATAGACATTGTCGCCGAACGGTTGGCAAGCGGCTCGGGCGGTTTGATGCCAATACATTACATCTTCTTTGAACGGATAAAACGGTGTTAAATCAAAGCCGCCGCCGAACCACCAGATGCTCGGTTCGCCCGGTTTTTCCGCGATTAAAAACCGCACATTAGCATGCGATGTCGGCACATAGGGATTGTTGGGATGGACCACCAGCGACACGCCCATCGCCTGGAATTGCCTGTCTGCCAGTTCCGGGCGCTTAGCTGTGGCTGATGGAGGCAACTTAAAACCGGATACATGGGAAAAATTTACGCCACCCTGCTCGAAAACCTGCCCACCAGCCAATACGCGGGTTCTGCCGCCACCACCCTCAGCCCGACTCCAAAGGTCTTCAATAAACCGGGTGTCCGGTTCTACGCTTTCTAACGCAGCACAGATTTGATCTTGCAGATTAAGCAGGTAGTTTTCTATTTGATTGATATTGTCAATATTCATGCGCAGTTCGGTATTGTTGTGTAAATGCCGGCCATTAAAAATCCAGAGCAATAAGCACCGACTCTTTCAGTTGGCAAACCGGTCAAAGCGTTATAATAATGCGCATATTCTGTGTGCATTTATAAAAATTAACAATTAGAAAAAACAGGCGGTAGCGTATACTTTTATTCAAGCTAACTTATTAAGAAAGCTATAAGACAAACCAATAAATAATAATTAAACCAAAATCGGGAGGCTATAGATGTCAAAAATACCAACCATCAAATCAGCGGCATTTATTCTGGCAATACAATCCGCACTATTTCTTGGCAACATACAAGCTGTCTCAGCCCAAGAGAAAACCAGCCTGAACAGAACTGTATTATTGGAAAAGAAGCTGGAGCTTTCCAGTCCGAACATCAACACCAAAATGATACGGGTTGCGTTTCCGCCCGCATTTAAAACACCTTGGCATACTCATGAAGGACCGGGGCCACGTTATGTAGTTAAAGGCACATTAAAAGTCGTCGAAGGCGGCAAAACCAACACCTACTCTGCCGGCGAGGTTTTTTGGGAAACGGGCGAATTAATGTCGGTAGAAAACGTCGGTGACGATTCAGCTGAACTTATTATTTTTGAATTAGCCCCGATTAAATAACTTATCTATTAAGGGTGGCTATCGGCAATCGGTAGTCACCATCTTTATCTGCACCTTCCGATTTAAATTAATGCGTATACCTCTGGCCTACATCAGTATTGTTTTACTTTGGGCGACAACACCGCTGGCGATTAAATGGAGCGGCGAAGGACCGGGTTATCTGTTCGGAGTAACCGGGCGCATGGTAATCGGTACAGCGTGCATTTTGTTGATGCAGGCCCTATCCGGACAACGCCTGGTTTGGCACTCTAAAGCGCTACAGACTTATCTGGCCGTGGCCGTACAAATTTACGGATCGATGCTGGTCGTTTATTGGGCGTCTCAGTTTATTCCATCCGGCTGGATTTCGGTGATCTTCGGCCTTTTGCCATTGATGACGGCTTTGTTGGCGGCAGTCTGGTTGGGAGAACGGAGTCTGACTTTGGGCAACCTGCTGGCCTATGTTATGGGCATTAGCGGTTTGTGGGTCATGTTCGGTTCGGCGTTGCAATTAGGCCATGACGCTGCACTGGGTATCATCGGCGTACTGGTGTCTACATTTTTGCAGGCTGTCAGTTCGGTTTGGGTCAAGCGCATTGACGCAAAAATACCGGCCTTATCCCAAGTAACTGGCGGCCTGTTATTGTCGCTACCCATCTACCTGATTACTTGGGCAGGATTTGACGGCCATTGGCCGACTGAAATTTCATTCGTTAGTCTGGCGTCTATTGTCTATCTAGGCGCGATAGCTACAACAATTGGTTTTGTGCTTTATTACTATTTACTGATCCACCAGAGCGCTTCCAAGGTTGCGCTGGTTACTTTAATTTCACCGGTCATGGCTTTGCTGTTAGGTCATGCCGTTAATAATGAACCGCTAACCATGAAAGTGGCAACGGGCACGCTGCTCATACTCGGCGCATTGCTAATGCATGAATTCTCGGCTCGGTTAGCGGGTTTAAAACAAACCAAGCCTCGCAATAAAACACCGGAATAAGTGCATATTTTCCAGCTTGGTTTACCCTCTTAACGAGACACCCGCATCGGCTGTTATTCCGAAAGATACAGCAAAAGGCGTTTAATCTACGGCTAGATGACACCCATTAACACCAAGACTAACAAGATAATCAATATCAGCCCAAGTCCTCCGCTGGGTCCATAGCCCCATCCCCGGCTGTATGGCCACGCTGGAATGACACCGATTAATAGAAGAATTAAGATAATTAGTAAGATTGTGCCTGTAGACATGGTAGTTCTCCTGATAGATAAAGCTTTAAAGTGAAATCCAACGATATGGCCTTGTGAGATCATCCTATCGATGAAGCGATAAGGTGTCATCCAAGAAGCTCTCAGCAATCAAATTCCGGGCCACGAGTAATTTAAAACTTCGGAACTAACAAAACCAAAATACCCCATCACAAAAAGCCAGTAAGGGCTCAATTGTGACACATAAAAAACCTCCATATGTCAAAAGCTTATCGGTAAAATTGAACTTAGTCTGTACGGTATAGAACATATGCCAACCACTTTGCAATACGCGGCCATTATTGCAACGAAACTGGAGAACGCAGCCTCACTCGTTATTCGGAAGCGCTTCCCCCACCGCCTCTCGGAGTACCCATCACCAATTCCCGCCATGCCGCTTTTTGGGGCATCAATGGCGGCATGGCCGCGAACTCGGGTTCAGGCGTCGGCCTTGCGATGAGCTGGTCAGGGTCACGGGTGACAACGCCGCCTTTGCGGAAAAATGCATTGTAGATAGCCCAATTAGCGCGGTTGCGAGAGCCGTCCCACGGAAAACGCTGCATCATCGAAGGCAGCGTATAAAATCCGTCATACGTGTCCAGATAACCGCGGTAAAACTGATCAGCCGACAATCCGGCCGGTTTGAAGACGATATGGGACTGATCGTATTTATCCCAATCGAAAGACACGATCTGCTTGCGACGCATCATCTCAAACCAATTGATAGTGCCCGGATAAGGCGTCAACAAAGAGTAGCCGCACATATCGAACTTGGCATCGATGTTGAATTTTAAAGTTTCCTCGAACACCGACGGCTCGTCGCCTTCAAAGCCGAACATGAACAGGCCCAGCACCATGATGCCGTACCGGTGCAGCTTCTCGACCAATTCGTAATATGAATCCGGATTGTTCTGGCACTTGTGCACATTGCGCAAAGTTTGCTTCGAGATCGACTCGAAACCGATGGACAGCATGAAACAACCGCTTTCCGCGGCCAATTCCAACAGGCGATCATCATTGGCGTCGCGACTGTTCACGGCGGCCTGCCATTTCAATCCCCGTCCCTTGAAAGCTTTCATGACCTCCATGGCCCGGCTCGGCGTGCCAAAGAAATCAGCATCATTAAGCAGGATCACCCGCTCTTCAATGTGTTCTATCTCGGCGATGATATCTTCGACAGGACGGTATCGGAAGCGCAAACCATACATCGTCGGTTCGGCGCAAAAGGTACAACCGTGATGGCAGCCGCGAGAGGTCTGTACGAATCCCTTGTTAATGTAGCGATTGCTTTTTAGCAGCTTTTGTCGCGGTTTCGGCATGTCGACCATCGAATGCAGGTTTTCGGCCTTGTAAATGCCGTTTAATCGCCCCTGCTGCAAATCCTCAAGCACCTTGTCCATGATCAGCTCGGCTTCCCCGACCACTACCGCATCGGCATGTTTGAGCGCCTCCTGCGGCAGATAGCTGACATGCACGCCGCCCATGATGACTGGAACACCGCGAGCCCGGAACGCATCGGCAATCTCGTACCCCCGATTGACATAGGAAGTCATCGATGAAATACCTACCATATCGACATTCAGGTCAAAATCGATAGGCTCGATATTCTCGTCGGTAAGAATGATTTCGTACTCGTCTTCAGGAATCAGCGCCGCAATGGCTAATAGCCCTGCAACCGGAGAATAAAGCGCCTTACCGAAGAATAAGGGACGGGTCGCAAATGTATCGGCCCTCGGATTGATTAGATGGATACGCCGGGTTCTAGCCATGTGAGTATCTCGCAGTTATTGGGAGAGCAATTCCCCGAGCGCGCTTGTTGTCGCCCTGAAAGAGAACGCGGCCCCGCATTGGATTAATAGTTAGATCAGAGCAGTTCCAAAACGCGGGAAGCCGGACTAGGCAAAAACTTATCCGCGAGCTCAAGGGGTGTCTGTACGCTACTGCACATAAGCCACTATCGATCATTTATTAGAGGCGCTGGCTAGGGCTCTTGGAACGAGCTGACTATGGCACGCGGAAGATTGCCGCCGTTAAAATGCCATGAAGGCCGACTGAACAAAGAATTGATTACAATCCGCACACCCTGCTGGATTGTATGGGAAGAGAGAGTTTGAGTTTTATGACTTCAAAACTTTGGTTTCGAGGTATTACCCTAAAACTCCAGTTAATACACGAAAAGCCCGAAATAAACCGACATATCGTATTACACAGCCATTCATCCGTTGAGTGACAGGTAGTTTTGTACTTTTCATAGAAGGCATAGAAGAGACTCCCTATGTATTTCCTTGAATCAAAAGGGCCAAGCCCTCCACAAAGCGGTGAAGGCTTGGCCCTTTATTCACACAGTTTTACATCTTATCTGGTACAACCTTGACAACCAGGCTGTTTTGAACCGATTTCACATCTTTCTGGGTGTTGGCTACTTCAACGGCTCTGGCAACGTCCGGCTCTTCATTTACCGTGCCGCTCAATGTCACTACGCCGTTGACTGTGTTCACCTGGATATGGGAGCCTTTGAGCAAAGGATCTGCCAAAATAGCCGAATTAACCCTGGCGGTAATCGCCGAGTCATCGACAGCTACCCCGGCCATCCGGCCGGTATCGGTAGCCGATTCCTTGGCCGCATCGATCTCCTTCTCAGCCTGGTCTTTCGCTTGGTCGATCTTTTGCTCGGCAGTCTCGGCCGCGCGGTCGACTTTCTCTTCGGCCCTGTCTGTGGTGTCTTTTTGCTGCTCGCATCCGGCCAGCCCGGCTACCGCGGATAAACAGGCGATCGCCAGGAAGTTACGGGCTAACTCTTTTTTTCGGCATAAGTTGATTGTTTTCATGAGGGATTCCTTAACATGGGGTCGTAAAGATACGCAGTGACCGGGCGGCACTGCCGCTCGCAAGAAAACGTCGGCCACCTCCCGGTCAAGCGCTGTGAACTGAGAACTCGTGCCAAGCTTAATAGCAACAGAAAGCATGGTCTGTACGGTAACGTACAGAAGGCCGGGAATGGGCTTGGGGCCGGTTTTAGCGGACGATGGCCATAAAAAAACCCGCCTGACGGCGGGTTTCGGTAGCGCTTCGGGAATGACCCCGGTGAGCCTAAAGCCAGGCTCAGTATTCGATCCAGATCAGCTCGACGCGGCGGTTTTCGGCCCGGCCCGCTTCGGTACTGTTGTCGGCAACCGGCCGGGTCTCCCCGTAGCCTTTAGCCGTCAACCGGTTGCTGACGCCTTTCGATTTCAGGTAGTCCGCCACCGATTGCGCGCGCCGTTGCGATAATCTCAGGTTATAGGCATCCTTGCCTTCGCTGCTGGCGTGGCCCTGGACTTCAATGTCATTCTTCTGCGGATGGGCAATCAGGTTTTGCGCAACCTCATCAAGGATGATGCGGGCATTCGGCGTCAGCTCGGCGGAATTATGCTGGAAATGCTGGCCTTTGAGCACCAGCTTGACCGGGCAGCCGGTCTTGTCGACGGTGGTGCCTTTGAGGGTGCCCGGGCATTGGTCCACGGAATCGGGAACACCATCGCCATCGGAATCCAGCGTTTGAGCAGCAGCCGCCGGCGCGGCGGCGACCGGGGCCGGCCTTTCGGTTCTTTCGGCCGGTTTGGGCTTGTCGCCGAACGGCACGACAAAGCCGACGTTGACGACCATGTCATGGAACTCGTCGGTGCCGGGCTGCACCTGGGCGTTCAGATTGTTGTTATAGCGATAGCGCACATCGCTACGCACCAGGAAGTTATCATGCAGCTCGTAGGTAAAGCCGACGCCCGTTTCGCCGATGACGGTGGCGCCGCAATTGGCGGAAGCGCAGCTGTTCATGCCGCCGGCCGCGACCACCGCATACGGCGAGAACTTGTCGCGAACAAAATAATACTGCACATCGGCGGTACCGCCGGTCAGGCTCCAGGGACCGTTGGCGCCGCCGAAGTCTTCATAAAATCCTTTCAGCTCAACGTTGAAATGCTTGTCCAGCATCTTGCCGATGCCCATGCCGCCGCCCCAGCCGTCGCTGGCGTTGCGGTCGCCGCCGGTTTTGATGAAAGTGCCGAACGGCGCCACATACCAGCGTTTGTCATCGTGCCGGCTGTTATCATCAAAATGATCGTCAGCTTGCGCCAGTGGCAGAAAGCCCGCGATAGTCAATGAGGCCAAAGTCAGTAAGTTTTTTTTCAGCATAATATTTTTCCTTTTATCTGTTTATTTTTACTTTTCGTGAGCTGTTCTTTTAACTTAGTTCCGTTATTCATTTCGCTTTGCACTATCTGGAAAACGTATCTTAATAATAACAGATTGTTGTAAAAAAATCTCAAAAGTAGCTTAACCGCAACAACAAAAGCTCGTCTGTGCGGTACCGCACATAACTACCGTGCAAGTATAAATACTTTAACGCGATCATCCTGTACCTTTGCTTAACCTATGCTCTGACGCACTTGTTAATTTCGGAAAAACTATGCAGTTTTTGGGCGAAAACTTCCTAATGCAAGAATAAAACCGAGCTATAAAGCCCAGTCGCTCAAAACAAGGGACAACAACTTTATCGAAAGATTGTTATCTTGATTACCCCTGCAAGGCCAAGGCGCTGGATTTTAAACATGACATGACAAAGAAGCGGTAATACATTAATTAAGTTCTCCAAATAAGTCATCCTTGCACAAATAAACCAATAGTCACTCATCCGGAGCATCAGTAAAATAGCCACATGCCTTCAACAGCACTTTTCACTGTTTGCTCTCTTATTTGTCGCCGATTTCCTGTAAATTGTTTTCTGACCACTTTGGCGGCGCCATTTTTATCTGTCCATGCGATAAATACCGTACCGACCGGTTTATCCGTAGTTCCACCATCCGGCCCGGCTATGCCGGTCACCGCAACCGCAACATTAGCGTCGCTGTATGTTAAAGCGCCTGCCGCCATTTCAGTTGCAGTCTCGACGCTAACCGCACCGTATTTTTCCAGCGTTTCCGGACTGACACCCAACATCTGGACTTTTGAGGTATTGCTATAGGTGACAAAGCCGCGGTCAAACCAGATTGAACTCCCCGGCACTTCAGTAATGGTTTGGGCGATCCAGCCGCCGGTGCAGGATTCAGCCGTGGCTACTATTTTGCCGCCGGCTTTTAATAGTCTGCCCAGTTGCTCGGCCAGTACAAATAATTCAGACTCCATGATGTGACCTCGCGCTGATTCGGATAAAATAGACGCATGAGTATAAAACAAAAGACCGCTGACCAGCAGCACACGCCCATGATGACGCAATTTATACGCATCAAGGCCGAACACCCCGATACCCTGTTGTTCTACCGTATGGGGGATTTTTATGAACTGTTTTTCGATGACGCCAAAAAAGCCTCGCAACTGCTCGATATTACACTGACTAGCCGGGGGCAATCGGCAGGACAGCCGATTCCTATGGCAGGCATCCCTTATCACGCGGCTGAAGGCTATCTTGCCAAGCTATTAAAACATGGCGAATCCGTCGCGATATGCGAACAAATCGGTGATCCGGCGACGTCCAAAGGCCCAGTCGAGCGCAAGGTAGTCCGCATCGTTACCCCAGGCACCGTCACCGACGAAGCTTTGCTGGAAGACCGCAAGGATAATCTGTTGGTCGCAGTGTGCTCGTTTCCTGGAGGGGCGACCGGCAAGTCGACCTTTGGCATTGCCAGCCTGGACTTGACCAGCGGCCGCTTTGTATTGCAACAAGTTGACTCCATCGATCAGTTATTGAGCGAAATCGGCCGCCTTAACCCGGCCGAATTGCTGTTTAGCGAAGACTGGCCGCTACCGACAAGCTTAAAGCAGCGTAGCGGTTTATGCCGAAGGCCGCCCTGGCATTTTGAAGCCCAGAGCGCAAGGCAACTGGTATTAAGGCAGTTCAACACTCATGACTTGAAAGGCTACGGCTGCGAAGACATGCCTGTCGCGATCGCTGCTGCCGGCGGTTTGTTGCAATATGTGAAAGATACTCAGCAAAGCGCGCTGCCGCATATTCAGGGCATACGCACCGAAAACAGCGATGACAGCATTTTGCTGGATGCATCCAGCCGCCGTAATCTTGAACTGGATTTTCACCCGTCCGGGCAACTGCAATTCACGCTGTTCGGGGTGCTGGACAAGACCACAACAGCGATGGGCAGCCGCTGTTTAAGGCGCTGGATCAACCGGCCGTTGCGCGATCACGACATCCTGAACAATCGCTATGCCTGCATCGACACCTTACTTAACGTGCTGCTGTATCGCGATATTCAAAGTCATCTGCGGCAAGTTGGCGATATTGAACGAATCAGCTCCCGTGTTGCGTTAAAGTCGGCCCGTCCCCGCGACTTACTGGTACTCCGCAATACGCTGGCGGTGCTGCCTGCCCTGCAACAGGCGTTGTCCGGCGGCGATAATCCCCAGCTTACGCAATTATCCGAACAAATTGGCGAACATCCTGAGATGCTGAATTTATTGCAGCGCGCTATTATCGACAATCCACCTGTACTGATACGCGACGGCGGAGTGATTGCGCCCGGCTATCATCCAGAACTGGACGAGCTACGCAACTTAAGCCAGAACGCCGACCAGTTCCTGATCGATATGGAGAATCGGGAAAAAGCATCGACCGGCATCAGCACACTGAAGGTCAATTACAACCGTGTGCATGGCTACTATATTGAGATTTCCAATCTGCATTCGGATAAAGTCCCGGTGCATTACACCCGCAAGCAAACCTTAAAGGGTGCAGAGCGATATATTACCGAAGAATTGAAGTCATTTGAGGACAAGGTGCTCAGCGCCAAGGAAAAGTCGCTGTCTTTTGAAAAGGCCTTGTACGAGGAATTGCTGAACATCATCGGCGCCTCATTGATTCCATTGCAGCAATGCGCCGCCGCGCTGGCCGAACTGGACGTGCTGGTTAATTTTGCCGAACGCGCTGAAACTTTGAATCTATCGCAACCGACGCTGATCGATAAGCCCGGCATCACGATTGAAGCCGGACGGCATCTGGTCGTTGAGCAGGTTTCTGACATTCCGTTTGTGCCTAATGACTTGTCGTTTTCCCATCAACGCAGAATGCTGGTTATTACCGGCCCGAACATGGGCGGTAAATCAACCTACATGCGCCAGGCCGCACTGATTGTGCTAATTGCCCATATCGGCTGTTATGTTCCAGCCAAGTCGTTGACCTGCGGCCCTGTTGACAAGGTTTTTACCCGTATCGGCGCATCCGACGATCTGTCCAGCGGTCGGTCTACGTTTATGGTGGAAATGTCGGAAACGGCCAATATTCTGCATAACGCGACTTCAAAAAGCCTGATCTTGATGGATGAGATCGGCCGCGGCACCAGCACTTTTGACGGACTGTCTTTAGCCTGGGCCTGCGCCGATCATCTGGCTAAAGAAACCCAGGCGTTTACGCTATTTGCGACGCATTATTTTGAGTTAACCACGCTACCTGATGAGCACAAAACCATCCATAACGTACATCTGGATGCGATGGAACACGGCGACAAAATTATTTTCCTGCATGCGGTAAAAGATGGCCCGGCTAGCCAGAGTTACGGTTTGCAAGTGGCTTCGTTAGCTGGCGTGCCGCGTTCGGTGATCGACAAAGCCAAAGCCAAACTACGGCATCTGGAAGACCACGCCTATATTGAGCAGCAGACTGAAACAGGAGTCAATCAGCTGGATTTGTTTTCGTCGAAAGAATGTCATCCTGCGGTGGGTTTGCTGGAAGACATGAACCCGGATGACCTTAGCCCAAGACAAGCTTTGGAGTTGCTGTATCGGCTTAAAGGGATGGTGTAGCTTTTATTGTATTGCAAGGGAGCTAAAGCCGCCCTTGCAATACCAGTTTGTTTATTTTTGGCCTTTTTCGTCAGCCAACGCTTCGGCCAGTTGTTTTGCGGGCAAATAACCGGGAAAGATATTGCCTTTTCCAGTAATAATCATCGGCGTTCCTTTCACTTCAAACTGCTCAGCCAATTGCATGTGCTCATCAACCGGGTTGGCACACGTTTTAGCTGGCGGCGTGTCGCCTTTTTTCGCAGCCGTTAAAGCTGCTTTGCGGTCATCAGCACACCAAACCGATATGGCTTTATTGTATGAATCGGAGCCTTTTCCGGCTCTTGGGAAGAACAAATACTGGATAGTAATACCCTCAGCCATGTATTGGTCAATTTCCGAATGCAGTTTGCGGCAATAACCGCAATCTATATCGGTAAAGATGCTGACCGTATACTTGCTTTCTTTGGGCTTGAATACGATCATTTTGTCCAGACCGAGTTTATCAAGAGCCTGTTTGCGGGCACCGCCCAATTTCTCCTCGGTTAAGTCTGTACGTGCAGCGATATCGACCACATGTCCCTGAACCAAATATTTACCGTCCTCGGAAACATAAACAATATTGCCCCCGACTGTAACCTCATACAAGCCCTTGATCGGAGAAGGATTAATAGACTCCAATTTGACTGATGGCATCGCCTTGGTCAGCGCTTGCTTGACCGCATCTTCATCTGCCTGCGCTACCGATAAAGTCAGGCCAAATAATGATAACGCGGCAACTTTGACAATTTTTTTCATAATATTCTATGTTCCTAAAATTAGTTTAAAAGCGCAGAATCGGCTACTCACAGAAGCCGCCTCAGCCAACCTACCTTGTACCTTAATTAATGGATTATGGAAATAAGCGCCCGACGTCCAAAAACATCGCCAACGCCATCAATGACACGAGCAACGCAATACCGATTTGTTGGAAGAAAATCTGCACCCTCTCCGAAACGGGTCTGCCTTTAATTGCCTCTAAAGCAAAAAACAGTAGATGTCCACCATCCAGGACCGGTATCGGCAATAGATTCAATACGCCTAAACTGACGCTAATCAGAGCCATATATTTTAAAAAGGGCACCAAGCCCATTGTCGCAGACTGCCCCGCATACTGAGCAATACTAATAGGACCACTTAAATTTTCTACAGAAGCTTTACCAATCACCATCTTGGCTATCATTTTCAAGCTGGAAACGGAATAATTATAGGTCGTTTCGAATGCAACAGGTATCGCTGCCAGCGGCGATAAGGAATACTCAACACTGACCGACTTCATCAGTTCTTCCGGTATATAAACCGAAGCACCGACTTTACCCTCAGTATTGTTGTCCACAAGTACACCTCTGGGGACAATAATTATTGGCAATCTTAAGCCGTCTCGCTCAATCTCCAGATTTATTTTGACATTAGCGTGACTTTTTACATAAGCCACCCATTGCATCCAATCCTTTATGCTTATACCGTCAGCACTCAAAATCAGATCGCCTTGTTTCAAACCAGCGGCAGATGCTGCGCTATCGGGAAGCACTCTCCCTATAATGGGCTGCAATTTTGGAGACCAGGGTTTAAAGCCTAATCGTTGATACAATACATCAGGATTTTCAGTGTCTTTATCAGTCAGCTTAAGCGTTCTGACAGCCTGTTGATCATCAGAACTTTTTACGGCAATTTTTATATTCTGCTCCCCATCAAGCACTGAGGAAATTAATACATTCATTGCCTCATTCCAGGTGGGTGTCTCCTTGTCGTCGATAGAAACAATCTCATCGCCTTCGGCAAAGCCCGCGGCTGCGGCTAATGTACCCTGCTCTACTGCGCCGAGTATCGGTTTCATACCCGTTTCGCCTATAACCAGCACACTCCAGAACAAAGCAACGGCAAGTACCAGATTAAATATAGGACCAGCGGCAACGATTGCTATTCTTGCAGATAAAGGCTGACGGTTGAATGCGTAGGGCAAGTCTTCATCCTTGACTTCACCTTCCCGCTCATCGACCATCTTGACATAGCCGCCTAATGGAATTGCTGACACCGCATACTCTGTCGCTCCCGGGTTTTTCTGGTATGACCATAAAATCTTGCCAAAACCGACCGAAAACCGAAGTACCTTTACTCCGGCTCTACGCGCAACCCAGAAGTGTCCAAATTCATGAAATGAAACTAGGACACTTATTGCAACTATGAAATAAAACAGCGTATGCAGTAAATCCATCAGTTAATAAGTTCTCCAATAATCTGTGTAGACATTAACCTAGCCTTTTGATCCGCATCTAAAATAATTTCCAGCGTATCGGCGGCCTTGGCCTCGAACTTTTTCATGCAGCGTTCAATAATAACCGGAATATCGGTAAACCGAACCTGTTCATTTAAAAATGCTTCCACTGCAATTTCATTAGCCGCATTTAAAACAGTCGGCATAATACCACCTGCTGCTATAGCTTCATATGCTAAACGCAGACAAGGAAATCTTTCCAGGTTAGGCTCATGGAAATCCATGCGCCCGACATCAAAAATATTGAGCGGTTCAACGCCCGAATCAAAACGTTCCGGCCAAGCCATCGAATAAGCGATAGGTATACGCATATCCGGATTGCCCATTTGCGCCAACACCGTTCCGTCCACATAATCGACCATTGAATGGATGACGCTTTGCGGATGAATGACCACCTGAATCTGACATGGGGACATATCGAACAAAATACAAGCCTCTATCATTTCCAGGCCTTTATTCATCATAGTGGCGGAATCAACGGAAATTTTTCTGCCCATATCCCAGTTAGGGTGGGCCACCGCCTGATCCGGCGTTACATGAATCAATTGATCCACAGGTGTTTCCCGAAAAGGTCCACCCGAAGCTGTTAACAGGATACGCCGGGCTTGCTTTGCCTGCATACCGGTTTGGTAACCGGCAGGCATACACTGAAATATTGCATTATGCTCACTATCAATCGGTAACAACTGTGCTCCCGATTCAGTAACGGCCTGCATAAAAATTGAACCCGACATTACCAAGGCTTCTTTATTAGCCAGCAATATGGTTTTACCCGCTTTTGCAGCAGCCAGGCTAGGCAGCAAACCTGCCGCGCCTACAATCGCCGCCATCACAGAATCAACATTGTCTAATGTTGCAACATGTTCCAGCGCCTTGGCACCTGACAGCACTTTTATATCCGCTACCGCCGATTTTTTGATTTTTTCTTCAAAAATACCAGCCTTATGCTCGTCTACAACAACGACAATCTCTGGATGATGTTCGAGACATTGTTCATAGAGAGTATCAATATTGGTATTAGCCGTTAATGCAATAACTTTATATTGACTGGAATGTCTGGCTACTACATCCAAAGTGCTGACGCCAATCGAGCCTGTCGCTCCGAGTATACAAATACCTTTCATGGGTGTATTAAAATTATGCCGGCGTAAAAAAATGGAATGGCGGCAATCAAGCTGTCAATCCTATCCAGAATACCGCCATGGCCCGGCAGTATTGAACCAGTGTCCTTAACGCCGCGCTGGCGTTTGACTACACTAAAAAACAAATCACCGTAAATAGAAACTAATACGGTTAATAAGGATAGGATGGCAAAATCCGACGCAACCATCCATGGAAAATCATAAATGAGGCTTAAAACAACTGCGCAAACGCCGCCCGCTATTAAAGCGCCATACATGCCTTGAACCGTTTTACCCGGACTGATTTCGGGCGCCAGTTGAGTTTTACCGAATTTCTTTCCGGCAAAGTACGCGGTAATATCTGCTGCCCAAATTAAAATCAGAAAATACAAAGTTAACTCAGCATCATAAAACGCTCTTAATCTGCTCAAAAACATCCACGCTGCAAATAGAACAAGCCAGCCGATCAATGCTTTATAGCAAATCTTCATTTCCAACTTCAAAATACCTTGCGGGGTATTTCTGATTAATATCATAACTAATATCCAAAACAGCACCGGCGCTACAACCAGCCATTCCAGAGCCCCCGAGTAATTTCGGACATCAGGCCAATCTAAAACTTGCGCAGTCAGTTCCAGAAATTGCGTCCAAAAATGCACCCAAAACATGGGCAGAATTAATGAACCTAAAAATAATGCGCGTTTAAGCGATGAATTAATGCCGATCAGATTAGTCCATTCCCATGCGGCTAAAAGCGTGACCAATCCTATGAGCAATGAAAAATACTGAGGATGCAGCTGGAAAACAGCAAGCACAACCAGAGGAACCAGAATTAATGCAGTAATAATTCGCTGTAGTAACATTTTTATAATTATTAGATTAGTTGGAAGTAAGTGTCAGTTTTTCAGTAAAAAACCAGCAGGTTATTTTAAAGTAATCGATTTATCAAGCAGCTGCTCTCCCGTGTGACCAAAGCGCCTCTGCCGGCTTTTAAAACTAGCGATGGCATCTTCAAGTGATTTTTGGTCGAAATCCGGCCATAGAGTCGCAGTAAAGTACAGCTCTGTATAAGCAAGTTGCCATAACAAGAAGTTACTGACGCGTTGTTCCCCGCCTGTTCTAATGAATAAGTCGGGTTCGGGCAGGTCTGCGGTTGATAAATGTTGATTGATCAGCGGCTCATTAATATCCTGATCGTTCAATTCACCGGCCGCTATTTTTTTCGCCACTGTGCGGAAAGCCTGACACATATCCCAGCGCCCGCCATAATTTGCCGCAATCACCAGCGTTAAGGCGGTATTGTCTTTGGTTTGCGCCTCTCCTTCCGCCATCTTAGCCTGCAATTTTTCGGAAAATGCTGCTCTGTCACCGATAAACCGAAGGCGGATATTGTTTCGATCAAGCTTGTTGATTTCTCTTTGCAACGTCGCCATAAACAGCCCCATCAATAATGAGACCTCTTCTTCCGGCCGACGCCAGTTTTCACTGCTGAATGCGAATAAGGTCAGGACCTCAACCTCATGTTTAGCGCAGTACTCTACAATTTTTCGGACCGCTTTAACACCGGCCTGATGACCGATGGCGCGCGGCAGAAATCTTTTTTGTGCCCAGCGGCCATTACCATCCATGATAATGGCGATATGGCGTGGATTCTTATTGGTGCCCGTCAGAGCGTTTGTTGAGTCCAAATTGTTACAGTCATCCGAAGACATTGTTTAAATCCCGATTACATTGACAGCAAATCGGCTTCTTTTGCTTCCAGTAATTTCTCAACATCTTTTACATACTGATCAGTCAGTTTTTGAATCCTTTCTTCAGCCGCGCGCGCTTCATCTTCGGAAATCATTTTTTCCTTTTGAGCCTCTTTTATTGCGGAATTTGCATCGCGACGAATATTTCTGATCGCAACACGACCATTTTCCGCTTCATTCCTGACTACTTTAACCAGGGTACGACGGCGTTCTTCCGTCAGCGGCGGCAAAGGAATGCGGATAGTCATGCCGTTGGTAGCAGGGTTTAAACCCAAGTCCGATTTCATAATAGCCTTTTCAATGGCCTGAACCATGCCTTTTTCCCAAGGGGTAATGGTCAAGGTACGTGCATCTTCGACGGCAATATTGGCAACCTGGGATAACGAAGACTCGGTGCCGTAGTATGAAACGTTAATTTGATCCAATAAGCTGGGATGGGCCCTACCCGTTCTTATTTTTGAGAACTCATGCTTTAAAGCTTCAATGCTTTTGCTCATACGCGTTGCAGCGTCCTTTTGAATATCACTAATCATTTTTCTGTTCCTCGTTCAATAAGCGATCCTATTTCTTCGCCCTTCATCAGTCTCATTACCGCGCCTTTCTCAAAAATATTCATCACTCGCATTGGCACATTATTATCCCGGCACAATACTAACGCAGTCGTATCCATTACATTTAGGCGTTGATCGAGCGCTTCATCATAAGTCAACCGTGGATAGAATATAGCATTTTTGTCTTTTTGGGGATCGGCGGAATAAACGCCTTTGACTTTAGTGGCCTTGATCATCAGCTCGGCATTGATTTCAATCGCCCTGAGACTGGCAGCCGAATCGGTGGTAAAAAAAGGGTTTCCGGTTCCCGCTGCAAAAATAACAACCCGGCCTTTTTCCAAATGCCTGACCGCCCTTCGGCGAATATAATCTTCACAAACCTGGTTGATTTTCAGCGCGGACATCACCCTGACCTGCTGTCCGTGCGCCTCAAGCGCATCTTGCATAGCCAGGGCGTTTATTACGGTAGCCAGCATACCCATTTGGTCGCTGGTTACTCTATCCAACCCTTCTGAAGCTTTTTCAGCTCCACGCAATATATTACCGCCGCCGATAACCAGACCAATCTGAAGGCCGGCATCGCATAACTCTTTAATTTCAGTTGCAAGACGCTTAACAATATCTGCATCAATACTGCCACCTGTCTCGCTCATTAAAGCTTCACCGCTTAACTTAAGCAAAATTCTCTGGCAAATCAATTTAGTCATTTTAATTTATCGGGGGCTAGTATATTTTATGATTGATGCGTATTCCTCGGCAGTTAGCCGAGGGATGCGTTTTAGTTGCCTCTAACTTGCGCCATAACTTCTTCGGCAAAGTTTTCTTCTTTTTTCTCAATCCCTTCACCTACTTCCAAGCGGGCAAAACGAATAACGCTGTTACCTTTTGAAGCAAGCAATTTGCCAACAGTAACCTTGTCATCCTTAATAAAAGGTTGACCTAACAAGGTGATTTCTGCCAGGAATTTACTAATACGACCGACCACCATTTTTTCAATGATATCAGCCGGCTTTCCGCTTTCTGCAGCTTGAGCGGAGAAAATTTCTTTCTCTTTTTCAATAAGTTCCGCAGGCACTTCTGCATCAGAAACACAAGTCGGCTTGCTCGCTGCGATATGCATAGCAATGTCTTTGCCTAATTCGCTATCAGGCTTAGCCAATTCAACAATCACGCCGATTTTTTTGCCGTGTAAATAGCAGGCTGTACCACCTGTTTCAGTATGGTATTTTTGAAAGCGTCTAACAGTAATATTTTCGCCCAACTTGGCAATCAGGCCACGGCGAACTTCGTCCACAATCGTGCCGTCAGCCAATTTCATTGCCAGCAGTTGTTCATCTGTTTCAATATCGGAACTTAACAAAGCATTTGTAACATTATCAACGAAATTTACAAAATCATCCGCTTTAGCAACAAAATCGGTTTCGCAGTTAATATCAACAATCGCTACAGTTTTGCCGTCATCACTGACTTTAACGCCGATGATGCCTTCAGCAGCAATACGGTCTGACTTTTTATCTGCTTTGGCAAGACCGGACTTGCGCATATTTTCAATAGCCAACTCCATGTCGCCGTTTGCTTCAACTAGTGCTTTTTTGCACTCCATCATGCCGGAACTAGTTCTTTCACGCAGTTCCTTAACCATTGCCGCACTTATGTTAATACTCATTCTTTGTTTTTCCTCATTATTCATCACTGTAAAAACGCCCCCGTGAGGGGGCGTTTTTTGCCTAACTTTAAACTCTTATTTTCAGCAAACACCTGAAAAAGTAAGATTGTGCTTACTCTGCTGCTTCTTCAACAAAATCATCAGCTTTTGCTGACAATCCCAAACTTGCCGATTTAGCTTCCATTACTGCAGCTGAAACGCTCTCACAATAAAGTTTAACTGCACGAATTGAGTCATCATTACCAGGAATAATGTAATCAATTTTTTCCGGTGAATTATTGGAATCCACAACACCAACAACCGGAATACCTAATTTTTTAGCTTCGCTGATCGCATTCTTTTCATAGCCAACATCCAGTATGAAAATTACATCAGGAATGCCTTTCATGTCTTTAATTCCACCCAGACTGCGCTCCAGCTTTTCAAGTTCGCGTTCCATACCTAACGCTTCCTTTTTACCGAAACGTTGATAGAGCGTACCGTCAGCTTTCATCGCTTCTAATTCTTTCAAGCGATTGATTGATTTCTTGATGGTTTTAAAATTTGTCAGCATGCCGCCTAACCAACGATGGTTGACATAAGGCATGCCACAGCGAGTCGCTTCTTCAGCAACCACTTTGCGTGCTGCTTTTTTGGTACCAACAAACAGGACTGTGCCTTTGTTTGCTGTCATCTGACCCAGATAATTCATTGCGTCATTAAACATTGGAAGCGTTTTTTCCAAATCAATGATATGGATTTTGTTACGTGCACCGAACAAGTAGCTAGCCATTTTCGGATTCCAATAACGAGTTTGATGTCCAAAATGAACACCCGCTTCAAGCATTTGACGCATAGATACTGCTGCCATTAATTTCTCCTAAGATAAAAAATTCGGAACATCTGTTCCGAGTTGGGTTACGCCTCCACCTATCCCGCCTGGAAACCAGTAACAACCATTTAAAAAACGGTTACACAGGCACCCTTCCAAACGTGACGATAGGCGTGAGTATTAGTTCAAAAACGAACTTCCCTTTATACCATAATTACTTTTTCACAACAAGTTGAAGTCTGTTAAAATAGCCCTATTACACAAGCGCATCGCATAAAATACAACGCCAAAAACTTAGCACTTTGCATCCAATGCGGCCTTATCCTATCAGCTTTATACCTGTTTTTTATGAGCATAATTATTAAAACCGAAAGTGAAATTGAAAAAATGCGGATTGCCGGAAGACTGGCGGCCGAAGTTTTAGAGATTATTGAACCCCATGTTGTTCCCGGAGTTACTACGGACGAGCTCAACCAGATTTGCCACGACTACATTGTTGACGTGCAAAAAGCCATACCTGCACCACTCAATTACCATGGCTTCCCAAAGTCAATTTGCACTTCTGTAAACCATCAAATCTGTCATGGCATTCCCAGCGATAAAAAGCTTAAATCCGGGGATATTATCAATGTTGACATCACCGTCATTAAAGACGACTACCACGGCGACACCAGCAAAATGTTTTGTGTCGGCGACGTCAGCCAACATGCAAAACGACTGATTAGAATAACTCAAGAGGCCATGTTTTTAGGTATCGAGCAGGTGAAGCCGGGCGCTACACTAGGCGACATCGGTCATGCCATACAAAAGCACGCCGAATCCAACCGTTATTCGGTAGTCCGGGAATTCTGCGGGCACGGTATTGGCAAAAAATTCCATGAAGAACCGCAAGTATTGCATTATGGCAAAGCCGGAGAGGGTGAAATTCTTGAGGCAGGCATGATATTAACCATTGAACCCATGATCAATCTCGGCAAGCGACACATGAAAGTATTGGCCGACGGCTGGACCGCGGTAACCAAAGACCGGAGCTTGTCAGCTCAATGGGAGCACACGATTTTGGTTACTCACGACGGTTATGAAATTCTCACTTTACGTAAAGAAGAAATGTGACTACTTTGAAAAAAACCATTAACGCCGAGACTTTTGCCGATAAAAATTGCCTGCAACAATTCAAGCAACTCTTAAAACAAAATGACACTGAACTACGGCAAAAATTCAATCCTCACAAATCGGTTTCGGATTTACTTAAAGAGAAATCCGACTTTATTGATGAAATATTAAGCTGCTGCTGGCGACATTTTCTCGGCGAACGCGCAAGACAGCTCAGCTTGATTGCCGTCGGCGGCTATGGCCGAAGAGAATTATTTCCTTATTCCGATATCGACATCGTAGTACTGCTGGATTCTGACGATACCTCACCTTACCAAGAAGCCTTAGCCAACTTCTCTACCTTCCTCTGGGATATCGGTTTAAAACCGGGACAAAGCGTACGCACTATCAAACAATGCATTGAAGCCGCTATCAACGACCAAACAGTCATAACCAGCCTTATGGAAAACCGACTGATAACCGGCAACACCACGCTACATAAAACACTTAACCAGCAAATCGCGCCCGACAAAATCTGGCCGTCGGATCAATTTTTTGCCGCAAAAATGGAAGAGCAACGGCAGCGCTACGCCAAATTTCACGATACCGCCTACAACCTCGAACCCAACATTAAGGAAGGGCCCGGTGGATTACGCGACAGACAAGTTATCGCCTGGGTATTCAAGCGCCATTACAACTCATCAACCCTCAAAGAACTGATTAAATACGGCTTCCTGCCTGAATCCGAATACATGGAACTGGTTGACGCGCTTGAAGTGCTCTGGCGAATCCGTTATGCATTACATCTTTTAACCAACCGGTGCGAAGACCGACTGATTTTTGATTATCAACGCGATCTTGCCAGTCAATTCGGCTTCAGTACCGAGCATCAGGAATATAATCAAGACGTAGAGCAGTTCATGCAGTTTTATTTCAAAACGGTACTTGGGCTTGAGCGCCTTAATGAAATGCTGCTGCAATTATTTAATGAACGCTTCGTTTCCGGAGAAGTTACTTACAACTCAATTCCGCTTAACGACAAATTTGTCGTCATCAACGGTTATCTTGAAGCCATTGACGACACGCTTTTTGAACGGCACCCGCTTGCCTTGCTGGAACTTTTTTTAATTCTGGAACAGAATTCATCGATCAAAGGCGTAAGAGCAACAACCATACGCCTAATTCGTAAAAGCCTGCATTTAATTGATGACACATTCCGCAAAAACAAGGATGCCAACCGTCTTTTTATCGAGGCTTTTCGCCAACCACGAGGCATTACTGATCAACTACGCCGCATGAACCGTTACGGGGTTCTAGCCGCCTATATCCCTTGCTTTGCCAATATTGTCGCTCGCATGCAATATGATTTGTTCCATATCTATACGGTGGACGAACACACACTTTTTGTTATCCGCAACTTGCGTCGCTTTGCCTTAGAAAAACATTTTGATGAACTGCCTTTCTGCAATGACATTTTTCTGCTGATTTCAAAACCGGAAGTACTGTATCTAGCCGGCCTATTCCATGACATAGCCAAAGGTAAAAACGGCGACCATTCAGCCATTGGCGAAGAATTCGCGAGGGAATTCTGCGTCCAGCACGACCTGTCACCACATGACACCAACCTGATCTGCTGGCTGGTTCGCAATCATCTGGTGATGTCGATGACCGCGCAACGGAAAGACATCAGCGATCCGGATATTATTCATCAATTTGCCCAGACCGTGGGCAGCATCGAATACCTAAACCACCTATACCTGCTAACCGTAGCCGATATTCGCGCCACCAACCCAGAACTTTGGAACGCGTGGAAAGACGCCCTGCTCAAAGAGCTTTACACAGCGACCTACAGCGCCTTGCACAGAGGCTTGCAAAGCCCCGTGGCATTAACGGATCGCCTGTTTGAAAACAAGAAAGAAGCAAAAGACGAATTAATTAAACTAGGCATCTCCGAACCGGCCATCCTCAGATCCTGGCAACATGCCAACGATGATTATTTCTTAAGGTATTCAGCTGATGAAATAGCGTGGCATACCATTGCCATTGCCTCATCTAAAGAAGACGACCTTCCTTTGGTTCTGCTGCGCCCGCAAACCCAACGCGGCAGCGCGGAAGTTTTTGTTTACACAAAAAATGAAGAAGCTATATTTTCGTTAAGCACCGCTACTCTCGATCAGTTAGGGCTGACCATTCTTGACGCTCGAATCATGACCACGACCGATGACTACGTTCTTAATAGCTTTCTGGTTCTTGAGCAATCAGGAAAACCCATCAATGAACTATTCAGAGAAGTGCATATTTGTAACGTCCTTCGCAACAATCTACTCCTTCGCGAAGTAAAAAAGCACAAAAATATTCATCGTCAATCAAGACAGGCTAAACATTTCCCAATCCCTACCAGCATTCAGTTTCATGCAGACCCACTAAATAGACATACAATCATTGAACTGATCACGACAGATCATGCGGGACTTTTATCGAAAATAGGCCGCGCATTTGTACAAAAAGACATTCATCTGCATAGCGCAAAAATAACAACCATCGGCAGCCGGGCGGAAGACATGTTTTATATTACAGACAACCAATCGCAACCGATTACGGATGCCGCCAAACAGGAACAAATACGCGAAGAAATATTAAAAATACTGGGAGCCACAGGCTAAAGCGGGATTTTTCTTTACATACGGGCCTATAGCGAAAATGATAGACCCGCAATGCCGATACTATTGATTTTAGAGAGACGCCTGCTTTCTCTCAACAAAACGAACAAGCCATTCACGGCTGCTATTTTCAATATCCACATAGCGCAAGCCGATTTTGCATAAATCATTAGACATACGCCGCGAAAAAGCCACAAGACATCGCGCTGCTATTTTTATTGATTGATCACCCTCATCTGATAGCTCCAGATCGACTACCACCGAGACCGGCTTACCATTGCGAACATAACTCCCTCCCGGAGTAATCATATTTCGCTGCCTGATATCGCACTCGATACCCAGTCCATCGCTGGATATATCTACCGCAATCGCCTTAACGCTTACCCCGCCCTCAATAGCAACAACAACAGAAACCCGCACTGGAATCCTTTGGTAAAGCCTTCTCTCCACAATCCTACACACTCACTAACAATCGCTTAAAAAGCTGAAGTCTAAAAAAATAATTATTTCAATGCAACCGATGAGGCGGCCAACCTGCTAAACACCGGAATATTGCCGCACACTCTGTAACAAAAACCTCTTAAATAATCGATTCACCGCGCGCAAGTTTAGGCAAATTCCCTTCCAGCCCCATAGCATTACGCATCACTTTATTTTTGGCGGGCAAAATTCGCTCAGCCAAGCCCAAACCTAAATTGCGCAAAAACTTGACCGGCAACACCCGATTACTGAATACCCGATAAAATACATCCATGACCGTCATCATTTTCAAGTTTTCATTGCGACGCATTTTTTCATAGCGCTTCAAAACCACCAAATCACCAACATCAAGACCCTGCTTGGCCGCATCAATCAACACCTCAGCCAATGCCGCAGCATCCAGCAACCCGATATTGACACCTTGTCCCGCCAACGGATTGATCATGTGCGCCGCATCACCAACCAAAGCGACACCCGGCTTAACGTAGCTTTGCGCGTGCTGACGTTTCAACGGAAAGCTCGCTGTACCCAAAATAGCATTAACCTTACCCAGGCAATCAGGAAAAGCAGCCAGCAATTCACGCATCAAATCTACGTTGGACAATGACTTCAACCGGCCTACTTCATCCGGCGAGTTATACCAAACGATTGATCCGTAATGACCGGTTAGCGGCAAGAAGGCCTGCGGGCCGGTAGGCACGAAGCGTTGCCAGGTTATATCCTGCTGTCCGTAATCCGTTTCAATATAGATCACCAGCGCATGTTGCGTATAATCCCAACTGTTAACTCCCAAGCCCACGGCCTGCCTGACCTTGGATTGACCGCCATCGGCAGCAACCAGCACCTTTGCAGTCAACATTCTGCCATCGCCCAACTGCACTTCGGATGGCTTGTTCGTCGAATAGTTGATCTTATTAATGGTAGCAGGACATATTAACTCAACATTGGCAAAGCTCTCCAAGCGTTCCAGCAATGCCAGCTGAGTCACTCTGTTCTCAACAATAAAACCCAATTCAGGATAATTAATATCATCACTGCAGAATTCAGTATCTCCCGCCGTTTCCCAAACTCGCATCCTGCGAAATGGACAAAGCCTTCGATTGACTACGCCGCCCCAAGCACCAACAGCTTCAAGTATGTTTTTTGACGCAATACTGAGCGCAGAAACCCTTAAGTCATGCGGCTGTTCAGGGGAAAATGCTTGCGGCGGCGCACTTTCTACCACTGCCACTTTTAATGAGCTTCCACCAAGGCTACAGGCAACAGCAGCCCCAACCATGCCTCCCCCCACAATAACAACATCAAAATTTTCTTTCATAATCAACCAAGCAATATGCTGTGAATTTACTTAAATTAAATGCATGCCGCTCAAAAAAGCAGAGTACGCCGCAAATACCGAAGAAATATTCAACGAGAACAATCAGTCTTTAAAATTAGGACGGAAAGATACCACATCTATTTAAAGATTAAGCAAAATACCTCTATTATTAACTACCAAAACACCATTATCAGCTTTTATCCAATCACCAACATGCCAGCACGGCACCGGCTCGCGCAACAAAAGACTACGTGACAGAATTGCTTGTCATCCGTATAATTAACTGGTTTTGCCGTACCATAGCCTTTGATATACCCATCAGAGCAGGCGCGGAACGAGGGTTGTTTAAGTTAAAGAATAACAACCCTTTTGTAATATTCTTTAGAGGTGACAATGAGTCAAAGCACGCTACCACCCAGACAGGGTTTATATAATCCGCGCAATGAACATGATGCATGCGGCGTGGGTTTTATCGTTCATATAAAGGGTCAAAAAAGCCATGAAATCGTACGCCAAGGCTTGGAATTACTTAAAAATCTGACCCATCGCGGTGCGGTTGGTGCCGATATATATGCGGGCGATGGCGCAGGGATTTTGATTCAAATGCCCGATGCTTTTTTGCGTGCAGAATGCGACAAATTGAGCATCTCTCTACCTGAACAGGGAAATTATGCGGCAGGCATGGTGTTTTTACCACGTGATGCCGCCAATCGTGCAACTTGCGAAAACTTGTTGACCGAAATTATTGCTCGTGAAAAAGCCGTATTATTGGGCTGGCGTGATGTGCCCGTCGATAATCATACCCTAGGCGAATCGGTCAAGCTGGTTGAACCGTTTATACGCCAGGTTTTTATTGGTCGAGGCGAAGATTGCGCAGACCAGGATGCTTTCGAGCGTAAGCTGTTTGTAATCCGTAAGCAGATCGAAAACGCCGTCCGCGATTTAAAGCTGGATCATGGCCACGCTTTCTATATCCCGTCCTTATCATCGCGTACCATCGTCTACAAAGGCATGTTACTGGCCGACCAAGTCGGGGCATTTTATGGCGACTTAAGCGATGAACGCATGGTTAGCGCTTTGGCATTAGTGCATCAGCGTTTTTCAACCAACACCTTCCCAACCTGGGATTTGGCTCATCCTTTCCGCCTGATTGCCCATAACGGCGAAATCAACACCTTGCGCGGCAATGTGAACGGCATGGCAGCGCGTCGTCATTCCATCGCATCCAAGGTTCTGGGCGACGACATGCACAAACTGTGGCCGCTGATCGACGAAGCGCAATCGGATTCCGCTTGTTTCGACAATGCCCTGGAATTATTGGTAGCTGGCGGTTATTCACTGGCTCACGCGATGATGTTGCTGATCCCTGAAGCCTGGGCCGGCAATGAGTTAATGGACGAAAAACTGCGTGCGTTTTACGAATACAACGCCGCCCTAATGGAACCGTGGGATGGCCCTGCGGCCATTGCCTTTACCGATGGCCGCCAAATCGGCGCCACTCTGGATCGCAACGGCTTGCGCCCTGCGCGTTATTTGGTCACCGATGACGACTTCGTCATCATGGCGTCTGAAATGGGCGTATTGGAAGTTCCCCAACACAAAATCATAAAAAAATGGCGTTTGCAGCCCGGCAAAATGCTGCTGATCGACACCGAACAAGGCCGTATTATTGATGATGCCGAATTGAAAACCAATTTGGCCTCCTGCCACCCTTATTCCGAATGGCTGAGCAAAACCCAAATTCTGCTATCCGATTTGCCGGCTGAAATTTCCGCAATGGCGCCGGATGCGCATACCCTATTGGATAGGCAACAAGCATTTGGATATACCCGTGAAGATATCGAGTTCATCCTGAAGCCAATTGCGCTAACCGGACAGGAACCGATCAGTTCCATGGGTATTGATACTGCATTGGCGGTATTATCGGAACGCTCGCGTTTGCTGTACGATTATTTCAAGCAAGGCTTTGCGCAAGTTACTAACCCGGCTATCGACCCAATCCGCGAAGAGTTGGTTATGTCGCTGGTTTCACTGATCGGCCCACGCCCTAATTTATTAGGCCTGGACGAAGGCGGCACACATATGCGCCTTGAAGTGGAACAGCCTATTTTGACCAACCAGGATTTGGAAAAAATTCGCCGCATCGAGACACGCACCGGCGGCGTTTTCAAGACCAAAACCCTGACGCTTTGCTACCCATCTGACCTGGGAGCCAGCGGCATGGAAGCGGCGCTCGACAAATTGTGTCTCGCCGCCAAACAAGCTGTTGAAGAAGGCAATAATATTCTGGCACTGTCCGACCGTAACTTGGATGTTGCGCATATTGCCATCCCTGCTTTGCTCGCGACTTCCGCCGTGCACCATTACTTGACCCGCGAAGGTCTGCGTACTGAAGTCGGCCTGGTTGTTGAAACCGGCGAAGCGCGTGAAGTTCATCACTTTGCACTGCTGGCCGCCTATGGCGCGGAAGCGATTAATCCTTACTTGGCATTCGACACGCTCTCCGGACTATGTGAAAACATTGCTGACCTGAGTGAATATGAAGCGCATAAACGTTACATCAAAGCGATCTCTAAAGGCCTGCTTAAAGTCATGTCCAAAATGGGTATTTCAACTTATCAGTCCTATTGCGGCGCACAAATTTTTAATGCGCTCGGTTTGTCTGAACCTTTCCTGGATCGCTATTTCACCGGCACAACCAGCACCGTCGAAGGTGTCGGTTTAGCGGAAATCAGCGAAGAAACCACTCGTCGTCACCGAATTGCTTTCGGCAATGCGCCTTTATTCCGTGAAGCTCTGGATGTTGGCGGGGAGTATGCATACCGTTTACGTGGCGAAGCGCATACCTGGACGTCTGCAACCATCAGCACTTTGCAACATGCAACGCGCAGCAACAGTTATGAAAAATACGCTGAATTTTGCCGATTGATTGATGAGCAAAACGAAGCTTTGCTGACCTTGCGTGGATTGATGTCCTTTAAAGAAGCCGCAACGCCTGTGCCACTGGACGAAGTGGAATCCGCGACCGAGATCGTCAAACGTTTTGCAACAGGAGCTATGTCGTTCGGTTCGATTTCCTACGAAGCGCATACCAATCTGGCTATCGCGATGAACCGCATCGGCGGCAAATCCAATACCGGTGAAGGCGGTGAACTTCCTGAACGCTTCAAGCCACTACCCAACGGCGATTCAATGCGCTCGGCGATTAAACAGGTCGCTTCCGGCCGTTTCGGGGTAACCACTGAATATCTGGTTAATGCCGACGATATTCAGATCAAAGTGAGCCAGGGCGCGAAACCCGGCGAAGGCGGACAATTGCCCGGCCATAAAGTCGATGCAGTTATTGCCAGAGTGCGCCACTCCACCCGTGGCGTAGGCTTGATTTCGCCGCCGCCTCATCATGACATTTATTCGATTGAAGATTTGGCACAGTTGATCCATGACTTGAAAAACGTCAATCCCGAAGCACGAATCAGCGTCAAGCTGGTATCGGAAGTCGGTGTAGGCACGGTTGCGGCCGGCGTTTCTAAAGCCCATGCCGATCACGTGACCATTTCCGGTTATGACGGCGGTACCGGCGCAAGCCCGATGACTTCGATCAAGCATGCGGGGTTGCCGTGGGAAATAGGTCTTGCCGAAACCCATCAAACGTTGGTGCTGAATAAACTGCGCGGACGTATTGCCGTGCAAGTTGACGGCGGTCTGCGCACAGGACGCGATGTCGTCATTGGGGCATTATTAGGTGCCGACGAATTCGGTTTTGCTACTGCGCCATTGATCGTATCGGGTTGTTTAATGATGCGCAAATGCCATCTGAACACCTGCCCGGTCGGCGTTGCAACGCAAGACCCAGAACTGCGCAAACGTTTTACCGGACAGCCTGAGCATGTGGTCAATTATTTCTTCATGGTTGCAGAAGACGTGCGTCAGTGGATGGCAAAACTGGGCTTCCGCACCGTCAATGAAATGATCGGACGCTCGGACATGCTGGACATGAAGCGCTCACTGAACCATTGGAAAACCCAAGGACTGGATTACAGCCGCGTTTTCTATAAACCCGAAGTAGACGGTGCTACCGCTGTTTATAACCATGAAAGCCAAGATCACGGCTTAGACCAGGCACTGGATCATACGTTAATTGCAGCAGCCCAACCGGCACTACAGAACGCTCAACCGGTGGTTATCGATACGCCTATCCACAATATCAACCGCACTTTCGGCGCGATGCTGTCCGGTGAAGTCGCCAAACGATATGGCCATAAAGGCTTGCCGGCCGACACTATTTCGATTCGTGTCAAAGGTACCGCCGGTCAAAGTTTCGGCTCGTTCTTGGCGCAAGGCATCAGCATTGACCTTGAAGGCGAAGGCAACGACTATGTAGGTAAAGGCATGAGCGGCGGACGCATTGCCATTTATCAGCCTAAAGACTGCCCTATCACACCTGCTGAAAACATTATTGTCGGCAACACCGTGCTATACGGTGCGATCAACGGCGAATGTTATTTCAGCGGCGTTGCAGGCGAACGTTTTGCGGTACGTAATTCTGGCGCTATAGCAGTTGTCGAAGGCGTGGGCGACCATGGCTGTGAATACATGACCGGCGGCGTTGTCGTTGTGCTCGGACAAACAGGTCGTAACTTTGCAGCGGGCATGTCCGGCGGTGTAGCTTATGTGCTTGATGAAGAAGGCGATTTTGAAAAGCGTTGCAATATGGCTATGGTGGAGCTCGAACCTATCCTTGAGGAAGACGACATACTTGAAGCATTCGCACACCAGGGCGGCGATCTGGAAACACATGGTCGCGTCCATATTATGTCCGATATGACTCGTAATGATGCGCAACGCTTAAAGCATTTCATTGAGCAGCATAAGCGTTATACCAACAGTGCAAGAGCGCAGCACATTTTGGATAATTGGCAAACATATTTGCCGCGCTTTGTTAAAGTCATGCCGGTCGATTACCGCGAAGCGCTCAAACAAATTCAGGCCGAACAAGCTACCGCGTCCTGCTAACGCTCCTCGCCTACATCCTGTAGGCGAAGCATCCGCGACAGCATAAACGTTGCTAGACTATTTAAGTAGAAGGTATTAAAAATGGGTAAACCAACCGGGTTTATGGAACTACCACGCACTGAGCGGCATTACGCGTCGCCGAGTGATCGTATCCAACATTATCGCGAATTTACACTATCCCCCAGCGACTCCGAAGTGGCTGAGCAGGGCTCCAGGTGCATGGATTGCGGCATCCCTTTTTGCCATCAAGGTTGCCCTGTTAACAACATTATTCCTGACTGGAATGATGGAGTTTATCGGGGAGATTGGCAGCAGGCGCTGGATATTTTACATAGCACTAACAATTTTCCTGAATTCACCGGCCGTATCTGCCCTGCCCCTTGCGAGGCAGCTTGCACACTCAATTTGCAGGATCAGCCCGTTACCATTAAATCGATAGAGTGCGCTATTATCGATAAAGGCTGGGCAATGGGTTGGGTAAAACCACAAATTCCGGAAAAACGTACAGGCAAACGTGTTGCAGTAATAGGTTCAGGGCCCTCCGGCTTGGCCTGCGCACAACAATTAGCGCGCGCCGGTCATGAAGTCGTGGTCTATGAAAAGAATGACCGCATCGGCGGCTTACTGCGCTACGGCATTCCTGATTTCAAAATGGAAAAAAGCCATATCGATCGTCGTATTGCACAAATGCAAGCTGAGGGCGTCAGATTCCGGCCTAACAGCCACATCGGCACCGATATTCCTGCACAAAAACTACTCGCCGAATACGATGCCGTAGTTTTAGCTGTCGGCTCCGAAAAACCGCGTGACCTGGAAGTTCCCGGACGCAATGAATTTGAAGGCGTTTACTATGCGATGGACTTTTTACGCCAGCAAAACAAGCGCAACGCAGGCGATACTATCGCCGAGGATGTCGCCATTACTGCGACAGACAAGCGTGTTATCGTCATAGGCGGTGGAGATACCGGTTCCGATTGCATAGGCACATCAATTCGCCAAGGCGCGGCATCTGTAGTGCAACTCGAAATTTTGCCGCAACCGCCGGAAAAAGAAAACAAATTGCTCACCTGGCCGCTGTGGCCGAACAAGTTGCGTACTACTTCTTCACACGACGAAGGCATCAAACAACGTTACTGGAGCGTCAACACTAAAAGCATTACCGGCAAAGATGGCAAAATAACCCATCTGAACGCGGTGGAAGTGGAATGGAAGCAGGAAGGCGGACAGTGGAAAATGAGCGAGAAACCTGACAGCGCTTTCACCTTGGAAGCCGATATCGTGTTTTTAGCCATGGGTTTTGTTCACCCGGTACACGAAGGTTTGCTAAAAGAGTTGGGCGTTGGACTGGACCGCAATAACATCAAAGCCGACGATAAACAATATCGCACCTCGGTCGATAAAGTGTTCGCTGCAGGGGACGCTCGCCGTGGACAATCTCTGGTAGTCTGGGCGATACGCGAAGGCAGACAAGCTGCCAAAGCAGTGGATGAGTTTCTGATGGGTTCATCAGAACTGCCGCGTTAAGCATACAATGCAAAAAAGCGCTGTAGCGGCGATTGTCGTTACAGCGCCTTGGTTTTCCTTTTTGAACACCGTTTACACTGATAGACGGTAATCAACTTTCCCTGTTTCACATCAAACTGCTTTTCGTTTAAGACTTCCCATTTATGAAAGCCGCTACGGCATAAAGTATCGCCTTTATGCAACTGAGACAGCTTGGGTCGCTTAAACTGAATTACGTCACCCATAATTCATTCCCAGATATATAAACGTTATTATAAAAACCTGTGACATTTCATCGCTCCGAGTACATGACTTAAAACATAAACTCACGATGAAAAGCCAAGGCAAAACTTTGTGCTTAAAATAATAGCAATCTTTATCGGCTAGGACACATCACTTTTTAACAATCACATTCCACGCAGCAAGCCAGGTTTGCGGTTGATAGAAGTCGGCTTTCCTGTCGAGAAAACCGGTCAATACTGATCGCAGGGTACTATTAATAACGCCGAAGAAATAGGTATAACCCAGCTGAGGGTTAATATTACGGATTTCGCCCGCTTTAATGCCGGCCTCAATAATCCTGATGATTTTTATGATCGCCCCGGTTTCATGTAGCGGCTTTGCTTCCGGCAAAAACTCGTTGATATTCAAAATCAACAGAAACCGCATTACATCCGGCGCTTCGTCTGTTAACTTGAACAGCAGATCGACTATGCCGCGCAATTGTTCGGAGGGCTTTTCATTCTTGCGTTTTATGTCATCAATGGAGACGTTTAAGCTACCGAGAATGTTGGCATATAATTGCGATGCAATCATTTGTTTGGTTTTGAAGTGCTGATAAATAGCCCCGGCAGTTTTTACACCAACAGCATCTTTAATATCGATTAATGATGTATTGAAATAACCTTTTTCCACAAAAAGCTTTAAGGCTGCCAGCAATATCTCATCTTGCACATCAGATTTTGTCTGAGTATTTTCTATTTCCTGATCCATGTTCTTCTTTCACAGCTAATTCAATGCGCTGTATTATTTGTATGTAAGTGAAAATTAAAGGGACTACACATCATAGACTCACAAGTATAAACTCATTTTTCGGTCACGACCGCCAATGCAGCACTTAAATAACTGACCATCGACCATAATGTCAATATGGCCGCGATATACAACAAACCATATCCGCAATAATTTATGGGTACGCCCAATATATCCTCGCGATATAGCAACATGCCAATCGCCAACATTTGAGCCGTAGTTTTCCATTTACCTAATTGAGATACTTTAACCTTTGCCCGCTGGCCGATTTCTGCCATCCATTCCCTAAGCGAGGCAATAGTAATTTCCCTACCGATAATGATTGCTGCCGGTATAGCCAAATAGGGACTAGCCTGCTGCTGAACAATCAGCACCAACACCATAGCCACCATCAGTTTGTCCGCCACGGGATCTAAAAAAGCTCCGAAAGGCGTTTCCAAACTCATCTTTCTGGCAAGATAGCCGTCCAGCCAGTCGGTAACTCCCGCCGCTAAAAAAATCAACATACAGGCAATATTGGAATATGCCCAAGGCAGATAAAAAACCACGGTTATTAATGGAATTAACGCAATCCTTAACAGCGTGAGATTTGTCGGTAAATTAAATTCAATTGTCATCTTGATGATGAAATAGTTCGTAAATCCGTTGTGCTAACTGACGGCTTATGCCATCCACACTGCAAAGTGCATCCACGCCAGCCTGTGAAATACCTTGCAGCCCCCCAAATTGTTTCAATAAAATCTGTCGGCGTTTAGGCCCTAACCCCGGAATGGCTTCCAAAGTCGATTGTTTTTTAACCTTTCCCCTGCGCTGCCTATGTCCTGTTATCGCAAATCGATGCGCTTCATCGCGAATATGCTGAATTAACAGCAAACCGCTAGCTCCGGGACTTATATCTAAAGGCTGCTCCTGATCCACCAGTATAAGCTTTTCCATGCCGGGTTTTCTATCCGGACCTTTGGAAACCCCGACTATCATAACATTGTTTATGTCTAATTCCGCCAATGCCTTTTGCGCTTCATGCACCTGACCTTTGCCGCCATCTATCAGCAATATATCCGGCGCCGCATGTTCTCCCAGTTTCAGCCGTTTAAAACGTCTGGATACCGCCTGATGAATGGCTGCATAATCATCGCCGGGGGTTATGCCTTCAATGTTAAATCGACGGTAGGCCGATTTAACCGGACCTTCCCGGTCGAATACCACGCAAGATGCAACCGTTTGATCGCCTTGGGTATGACTAATATCAAAACATTCGAGGCGTTTTGGCAGTTCCTTGCAGCCCAATTCCTCCTGTAAACTGAGGAAACGAGCATAAAGTCCTTGCTTGTCGGATAGTTTGCTCAGCAGTGAATTTTCGGCGTTGGTGCAGGCCATTTGCAACCATTTTAAGCGCTCGCCTCTGACATTGTGAGCGATGGCAACCGGATGGCTTGCCCGAACCGCCAGCACTTCCTTTAACAAATCAGCTTCTTCCGGCTGATGACTGACAATCAATTCTTGAGGAATTTGTTTATCTAAATAATATTGCGGAATGAATGCCTGAACGATAGCCGCCGGGTCATGCTCGTCAGTTATTTTCGGGAAAAACACTTTATTACTCAAATGCTGACCGTTACGGATAAAAAATACCTGCACACAAGCCGTTCCAGCTTTGGTCGCGCAGGCGATAATATCGACATCGCCCCTGTCGCCGAGCACAAATTGCTTTTCCAGCACAGAACGCAATTTTATGATCTGATCCCTGAAACCGGCAGCCTGCTCGTAGTCAAGATTAGCCGATGCTTCCTCCATATTAGTAATCAATTGATCAATCAATAGACCGCCCTTGCCCTCCAGAAACAGCATCGTGTTTTCAACATCCCTAGCATAGGCGGCTTTATCGATTAAACCAACACATGGCGCGGTACAGCGTTCTATCTGGTGCTGAAGGCAAGGCCTGGAGCGATTATTGTAGATGGAATCATCGCACTGTCTGACAAGAAAAATCCGTTGCAGCAGCTTAAGAGTTTCTTTGATCGCGCCAATGCCCGGATAAGGGCCGAAATATTTCCCCTTTCTCTTTTTTGCGCCACGGTGCAGAGTGATCTGAGGGAAATCATGCTCAGTGGAGAGGAAGATATAGGGATAGGATCTATCGTCCCTTAAGCAGATGTTGTATTGGGGTTTATGACGTTTAATCTGCTGGCATTCAAGCAATAAAGCCTCGCCTTCAGTATGCGTCACCGTTACCTCAATGGCCGCAATTTTGGACACCATCCTGTGCTGCTTAGCCGAGGTGGTTGGCTTTCTAAAATAGCTGGAAACGCGATTTTTAAGGTTCTTAGCCTTGCCGATATAAATAATTTCGCCCTGGGCGTTAAGCATTTTGTAAATGCCGGGGCGCGTAGTCAGGTTTTTTAAGAACGCTTTTATATCGAATTTGTTTTCTGGTAACTCGGGACTCACTCTTTATCCTGATAGCATGCAGTTCAGCATGATAAACTCATTATGCAGGGATTACTCCTTATCCCACAAGTAAACGGGTTTTGCTCCACACATTCAAAATCACATGTATTACAGGTAACAACCGTAAGATCATGTATTAAAACAGTTACTTTAAATTGCCAATATAGTTCTAAAATCGCATATTGGTGCACTTGCAAAATTAATTAGCCGACCGCCAATTCTCTAAATTCATACGCTGGTTATTCGCTGCATAGCGTCTTCAATGAACTTTCAATTCAGTAATAGCACATTAGCCTACACCAGATGATGTTCTCAAACGGGCGCGATTCAGCTCCTTTCTTTTAAAGCCCTTGAAAGATCCCGCCGCAATTTCATCCATCAATGAACTAACACATGTTAGCTCTTTGTAAAACATTAGCATTAGAAAACTGAATTATACTTAACGCTTATACATTTATTGGCGAAAAAAGTCCTTCCTGGTTCAAGCTTTTTAATAAACACAAGAGATTACTTACCTTTACGTATGCTAAATTCAGATTTTCATTAATTTGGCATGAAGAAAACCATCTTGTAAATCACTTTCCATTTAACTTATTAGGAAACCATCTAGATGAAAGAAATAAAGATAACCCCTCTTACAGTTCAACAATATGTAAAAATTTCCGATGATATTTATGACGAAATTGAACGGGTTGAGCATGCGGGAATGCTTGCAGCCAAGTGCAGTCAACATCCTGAATACGGAGATATCATTCTTATTTCATCTAATCTTGGCGACTGTTTAATGATTCACTGCAGCCTATTATAGGCTTTGTTCATATAATTCCTAACAGCAACAAGAGCCGCTATCGGTCTTATGCGCCGAACCTTTGGTTTCAGAAACCGTTCTTAAAGCTCCCGGTTTATGACACCAACTTTGCGCCGTCTTTTCCTGCACGGGAGCGATACCGATAAACTGATCGGCATAAGCGGCACCGGTAAGCAAATTATAACTGCGCTCACATACAGCCATTCGCCGTCCGCGTAAGAAAATATGGCCTTCATCATCATAAGTCTTGGCAAAAGGCCCCCGATAAACCACAGCATGGCCTTTATCAAGACAGGGTTCGTCATGCGGCTTCACAGCGGTAACGGTTACTGATCGAAATTCGATGCCCTCAACTACCTGCCAAGGTTGAGCTTCCCATTTATCAAAACTGACTGCAACAAAACCCGCGGCTATAAAAGACTGCAAAAATTCATGCTCCTGCATAGCTCCCGAAATACAGCCGCTCCACAATTTTGGATCGTCTTTCAAATGCTTCGGCACTATCTCGTCACTGACAATGTCGGAAATGGCGACTCGCCCGCCCGGCTTGACAACCCGGAATATTTCCCGAATCAGCTGACTCTTATCGCTGTCGTGCACCAGATTCAGCACGCAATTGGATACCACCAGGTCGACACTATTATCCTCAATTAACGGCTGATTCTTGCGCTGGTGTTCCTGCCAAGCACGCAAGGCAATCACGTCTTCGGCCCGACGCACCGGATGCTCGGCCAAATGTTGATTCATGGCATCCAAATCCAGAGCCAAATCCTGAATTTGCCCTTTTACAAAACTCACCCGGTCCGAGCCCAACTTTTCGGCCATTTCCGGCTGATATTTTCTAGCCAGCGCGAGCATGTCGTCATTCATATCCACACCGATGACTTTGCCGGAACTGCCTACCAATTGCGCAGCCATATAGCAAATTTTGCCCGAGCCTGAACCTAAATCCAGCACCACATCCCCGTTTTGCACATAACGGGACGGGTCGCCGCAGCCGTAATCTTTGTCGATAATTTCCTGCGGCAATAAAGACAATAATTTTCGGTCATAATCGACGGGACAGCATAAATCCGCTTGTATCGACTCCGCGCCTTGTGAATAACGCTCTAAAACTCCGGTTTCTATCGTCATATAAGCTCCAATAGTTAATACGCAATGGCTTAGAAAGCTTCATCACAAAGTCCTAAAACTTCATGATGAAAAAAAAAATATTAAGTGATTGCTCCTCCGCAGCTACTGCCTTGCCCTGCTGTGCAGCCATAGCAATGTTGCAGCGTAGCAATTGGCTCATTTGTTAATTCAGACACTTGGCTCAGGTGTATTTTTTGACGGCCTCCCAAAGGCAGTTTCAGCATCTGATTAAAATCGCAATCATAGACAAAACCTTGCCAATCGACGCTTAAGGTATTTTTACACATAACCTTATCCAGATTAGACGCCTGGAAATTATCCTTGAGTAATTGCAAATAGTCATCAAACCGGCCGGTACTTAGCAACATACTGCCAAATCGTCGCACGGGTAAATTGGTCATCGCAAATAAATGATTGAACACGATGCCGTAATGCTCATGCAGATGTTGCTTGTAAGCATGCTCTAACGGCTGCTGCTCAGGCGGTAACGCCGCGCCTTGCGGATTGAAAACCAGGTTTAATTCAAGGTTGGTATTAGCTTGACCATACCCCAGTTCATTCAATAGCTGCAAAGCCTTTATGCTGGCATTGAACGTCCCTTTACCACGTTGCTTATCGACATTTTCTTGTAGATAACACGGCAGTGACGCGACGATTTCAACCTGGCTTTCCGCCAAAAACGCGCCCATATCCTCAAAGCCTTTTTCCAGCAAAACAACCAGATTACAGCGATCGATAATCTTTAAACCGCGCTCTCGCGCCTGCATAACCAGATAGCGAAAATGCGGATTCATTTCCGGCGCGCCGCCTGTCAAATCGAGGGCATGCAGTGCATGCTTATCGATGAAATCCAAAACCTGATCAATAGTGGCTTTATCCATCAACTCGGTGCGTTTAGGACCGGCATTAACATGGCAATGGGTGCAACTCAAGTTGCACAAATAACCCAAATTGACTTGTAGAATCTCCAGTTTATTACGGGTAATCGCTGGAAAATCGGAGTTCTGCAAATAAGGTAGCGAATCGATCATATCAAAATCCTGTAAGAAATTTTCATCAGGTAAACACGACGAACAAAACATCGTGTCTCCCTGGTGTATTTATACAAGTTGCCGGGTGATTTACATCAAATGATATCCGCCAGATTCCCCTTGGTCTCCAGCCATACTTTCCTGTCTTGCGAGCGTTTCTTAGCCAACAGCAAATCAAGCTGGCCATTGGTATCATCACCTTCGTCCACCGTTAACTGTACCAATCTGCGGGTGTCCGGATTCATTGTGGTTTCCCGAAGCTGGCTGGGATTCATTTCTCCCAAGCCTTTAAAACGCTGCACATTGATCTGGCCTTTGAGCTTCTCGGCAGCAATGCGATCCAGTACGCCTTGGCGCTCAGCTTCATCCAGCGCGTAAAACACCCGCTTGCCGACGTCAATCCGGTACAACGGCGGCATTGCGACAAACACGTGCCCGGCTTCAACCAGCGACTTGAAATGCTGATAAAACAAGGCGCAAATTAGAGTGGCGATATGGTTGCCGTCAGAATCAGCATCGGCCAAGATGCATATCTTGCCATAGCGCAGATTCTGCAAATCGCTGGAACCCGGCTCTATACCCAGTGCTACGGCAATGTCGTGAACTTCCTGCGACGCCATCACCTGATTGGACTCAACTTCCCAAGTATTCAAAATTTTGCCGCGCAACGGCATAATTGCCTGAAAATCGCGCTCCCGCGCCTGCTTGGCCGAACCGCCGGCCGAATCCCCTTCGACCAGGAATAACTCAGTCCTGGCAATATCCTGCGCCGAACAGTCGGCCAGCTTGCCCGGTAATGCGGGGCCTGCGGTGATTTTTTTGCGGATGATCTTTTTATTGGATCGCAACCGCTTTTGCGCGCTGGAAATAATAATCTCGGCGATTTTCTCGCCCTCGGCCGGATTCTGGTTTAGCCACAGACTAAAACCATCTTTTGCCACGCCGGACACAAAAGCCACACATTCACGCGAACTGAGCCTCTCTTTGGTTTGTCCTGAAAACTGCGGATCTTCCAGTTTCACCGACAGCACAAAATGGCAGTTTTCCCAGACATCTTCCGGGGCGACTTTAACGCCGCGCGGCAGAATATTCCGGATATCGCAAAACTCGCGCATCGCCTCAGTCAGTCCAGCCCGCAGGCCGTTAACATGGGTACCGCCTTGCGCAGTCGGTACCAGGTTCACGTAACTTTCGTTCAACACTTCCGCTGGATTTTCAATTGCCCAGACAATGCCCCATTCAACAGCTTCATGATTCGCCGCCATGTTGCCCATAAACGGCTGTTCCGGGAAATAGTCAATATCGCCGATTCGGTCGAGTAAATACTCTTTCAGACCGTCCTGATAACACCACTCATACTCTTCGTCGGTTTGATCGACTTTCAAGGATATTTTCAAGCCCGGGCATAAAACCGCCTTGGCACGTAACACGTGCTTGAGTTTTACCACCGAAACTCTATTGGAATCGAAATATTTTTCATTCGGCCAAAACCGAACGGTTGTTCCGGTATTATTCTTGCCGACAGTGCCGGTCTCGGTCAGCTCGGTCTGCTTTTCGCCATCGGCAAACTCCATTCGATAAACTTTGCCGTTTCTTTTAACTTCAACTTCCAGCTTTGCCGACAACGCATTTACGACCGAAACGCCGACGCCATGCAAGCCGCCGGAAAACTGGTAATTCTTATTGGAAAACTTTCCGCCCGCATGCAGTTGCGTCAAAATCACCTCGACGCCGGGCATGCCTTGCTCCGGATGTATATCGACCGGCATACCCCGGCCATTATCACTAACCAGCACCGAACCGTCTTTATACAAGACCACATCAATCGACGTAGCATGGCCCGCCATCGCCTCGTCAACGCTGTTATCGACGACTTCCTGCACCAGATGGTTGGGCCTTGTCGTGTCCGTGTACATGCCCGGACGCTTACGCACCGGCTCCAATCCGCTTAAGACTTCTATTGCCGCCGCGTTATATTCGTTACTCATACTTCCTAATCACTCACAATTCAAATTCATATATAATGCAGGACGAAAGACAAAAGGCGAAAGGCACAAAATTTTTCGCCTTTTGCCTTTTGCCCTTCGCCTTGAATATTACATCGTACCATTAAAATTTTTTTTATCTCATGCCGAAAAAGAAAACCACGACTTTATTCGAAGATTCCCTCGCAGAACTTGAACAGCTGGTTATCCAGCTCGAACAAGGCGATATCTCGCTGGAAGAATCATTAAAGTCATTTGAACGCGGAGTCAACCTGACCCGTACTTGTCAAAAAGCCCTGCAAGAGGCCGAGCAAAAAGTTCAAATTCTAATTGAAAAAAACGGCACTCAAACCCTGGAGCCATTTACCGATGAGTAATGCGTTAAAAGACTATCTCGAATCCTGTCAAAACCGTGTAGAAAGAGCCTTAGACGCTCGCCTGCCCAGCGAAAACATACTGCCGCAAAAACTGCACCGGGCGATGCGCTACAGCACATTGGACGGCGGCAAACGCATGCGCCCTATGCTGACTTACTGCACCGGAAAAACACTGGGCATAGCCCCTGAAGCATTGGATGGTCCCGCTTGCGCCGTTGAATTCATTCACGTTTACTCATTGATCCATGACGATCTTCCGGCAATGGACGACGACGATCTCAGACGCGGCAAAGCCACCTGCCATAAAGCATTCGATGAAGCGACCGCTATTTTGACCGGCGATGCGCTGCAGGCCTTGGCTTTTGAAATTCTGGCCCATGATCCCAGCATTACCGCATCTCCCGAAAACCGCTTGAAGATGATCACCGTCTTGACCAAAGCCAGCGGTTCTCAAGGCATGGTCGGTGGCCAAGCTATCGACCTGCAGTCCGTCGGCACCAGCCTGACGCTGCCCGAGCTGGAAAACATGCATATCCATAAAACCGGTGCATTGATCCGTGCCAGCGTCAACATGGCGACCTTGGCGAAAGCCGATATAGACCCGAACGTTGCTAAAAAACTGGACAATTACGCCAAGTGCATCGGCTTGTCATTCCAAGTTAAAGACGACATCCTCGACGAAGAAAGCGATACCGCAACCTTGGGCAAAACCCAAGGCAAAGACCAAAACAACAACAAACCTACCTACCCTGCTTTATTAGGTCTGGCCGGTGCCAAACAAAAAGCGCAGGAATTGCATGAGCAAGCGCTCGACAACCTGAGCATTTTCGGCAGCGAAGCCGATTTGTTAAGGGATTTGTCGCTTTATATTATTCAGCGGGATCATTGATAGAGCCACACACTGGCTAGTGTAGAGTGCGCTTCGCGTACCTTTTTTGAAATTCTGATGGTGGAATGATTTGAAAATGGTACGCCCAGCGTACCTACATGGCTTTGTATGAGATTAATCGGTGTAGAAACCATTGCCCGAAATGGTTGGCTATCGGTGAACAAACACCCTATCACCATGATAAATATAAATATGTTCATGTGATATACACCTTTTTTTGATTTTTATTAGACACCTAATTTAGGTGTCTACTTAACGTTGGGCATCATAGGCATGCGTGTATCTGATCAACCCTAGGTTTTTTGGAAGCTATCCCGTCAGTGCTCGGCGCCATCCGAAAGGCTAAAGTAGCTACTACGACTTGCCCTTTGAGGTTATTCAATGGAAAAAGAGACTAAACAAAAGTCAAAACTGGAGCTTTGGGTTCAAGTTGGCGGCCTAATCGTAGGCGTCGTCGCGCTAATTGCGACGATATTTTTTTCGATTAAGTCAGATCGCACTAAGGAACTTACGATCACGTACATTTCAAAGCGACCACTGCTAATTTCAGAAAATTCAAGAACCGCTGCCGCGCTAGAAATTAACGTCGCAGGCAACCGAGTGACAGCTCCGTGGTTATTAGCCGGACGTCTTGAAAACACAGGAAACTTGCCGATTGAAGAGCGCGATATCGAAGCGCCAGTTCAAGTAAAGTTCGATAAAGCGAAGGTCCTTGCAGCAGACATAACTCAAAAGAATCAAGACGCCCTATTCGCTACAATGGGTATCGAATCTGGTGCGATAAAACTTCAGCATAAGCTATTGAATCCCGGTGATTGGATTGCATTTGACATAGTTCTTGAAGGGGAGCCAACGTTGCCACCCGCTACTTTGTTTCGAATAAGCGGTGTATCCGAGTTAAAGAACTTTTTACAATTTACTGGTCAGCAAAAAATTTATCCAATTTTGCTGGAGGCCCCTCGACCTGTCATATATCTATTGTTAGTCATTAGCACTGCCACGGGCGTTCTCTTGACTGTCTTTGGACCAGTAATTATAGGTAGCGCTATTCGAGACGTATATCGAATGCCCGCAAGTCGGAATAATAGGGGCGTAGCCGACTATAGGGGCTTAGCCGACCATATGATGGATATCGTAGAGCCTTCTACAAAAGCATCCAAGGTCATCTATACATTAATCGACCATCAGTTGAAGCTAGAAGAATTGGATGACCCTCGATTTGTTGCACAACTGATTTCACGAAAGGTGCCGGAGAGCATCTTATCTACACTTGATGTCTCGTTGCAATTTGCTGCCGATACACTGTGTCATGAATTGAAACACGACTTAAGGTCTAGATTGGCATCAAGTGTTTTCAGTAGATTGCCATCTGGTCCCGATGCCATTAAACAGAATACCATACTTCGCTTGGATTTATCCACAACGTCAGCTACGGAGTTGCTGCAACGCACAAAGGATATTCTCGATAGTCCTACTAGCGATATCCCGGTGCGTAAGCGAGTTGACGCCGAACAAGTCTTTGGTGGACTACTGGTCCTAATTGTTGGATTGTCGTTGGTGTCTATTTCGGGTGGAACCTGGAGAACGCTACTTGGTGTCTAGGACCATAGGATGCGCTAAGGCACGAAGCGCATCCTATTAGACTTACATATTTTGCCTAACGCTGTAAGGCGGATTCGCGCAGCAATCCGCCACGAACGGAGCCTTGAGCCTGATCCCCGCTCGGTTTTTTTCCAAGCGAGGATTTTTTATGCCCGATTGTAATTAATATTGTGCGTTGATTGGCGGTTTGCTGTCGCGAAACCGCCCTACAAACTAAAGCGCCCCCTTAGCTTCACGTTAGGTGAGACATGACGAATCAACTACCTGTAGTGATCGGCCTCCTGCTGGCAGGAACATCATTAGCAATAGAAGGCTACCCACAGGAGGTTGCGGAATACATCGAACACCGCGAAATATGTGAGCATTTCCGCCAAGAGCCTTGGCCAGAAAACTCCTCGGCCGAAGAAAAAGAACGGCGAGACTTCATTGCTGGTCAGTTCGAGCTGTATTGCAAAGGCTCCGATCAAACGATTCGAGAACTGAAAAGGAAATACAAGAACAACCAAACGGTGATAGACAGGCTGGAAAAATACGAGATAAGAATTGAATAATAGCAATGAAACATTCATATCCTGGCTGTTCCTCACCTAACTTTCCAGTTAACCGGGCTGGGGCCTTTTCACTGTCTGAGCTTGGCATCGTGTTCAGCGCGGTAGGATGGGTAGAGCAACTCGACTTATAAAGCACGAAGTGAAACCCATCGTATAGGCGAATGATTTTGATGGGTTTCGGCTAGCGCCTCTACCCATCCTACCCGCTGTAAGGCGAATTCACCATAAACGCAATTGGCTGTCATCAGCATTGTTGTGTTCATAGGTGCTTTTACGATTGTATTTGCTATGATGCGTCTATATGCTGTGTAAGTTGGCTTGATGCTGTTAACCCAACATCTTTCGCGTCAATATGGCGGCTGCGATAAATGTAACTCCCTATCGCACTTGGTTGAACCCAAAAGATTAAATCAGCTTATGGATCTAGCTTATGGTTATAAACCTCATCCTTTTTTTCCTGTATCTGGTTGCAGTGATTTATTTCGTGGGCCTTGCCCTGACCAATAAATCAATGCAAACAAGCATCAAAGATGCCTATATGTATTCAGGAACGCTCGCGCTGATCGGCTGCATCAGCGAGGTGGCGATCAACAGTTTTTGCCGAACCGTTTTCGATTCACCGCTCTGGCTCTATCAGGTGATGCCGATCCACCAGGGCGATACGTCGGTATTTGCGTTTTTTCAGTGGTCTCTGTTCGGTTACCATATCTATTATGTTCGGAAAAAGATTCAGTCCTACCGCTTTCGCTATGAAGCCGCACTTTTTGCGGTGGTCGTCTCTATCGATGCGTTGTTGCTGGAAATATTTCTCAATGTCTCAAGCAATGTGTTCCTCAACACCTTCGTTTTTTATTACCTGCCCGGCGATCTCGGCCATTTAACTACGGTTTACGTATACCCTTTCTATCTGTTGGGAGGTTTCATATTGTACGAAACTTTTCAAAGATTTGAGAAAGACCCTATGTTTTTCGGCAACCTGGGTTTTTCTATTGCGTTTATTTTTGTGTTTTTATAACGCCGTAAGATGGGATATGGGTAGCCGGGTCACCGAGCAGCGAATCCGCCGCAACGACTACAACTTACCCAACGTCATTAATAAGCCACGAAAAAGAATTATCAGCTTGTTGCCCTATTCCCTGAAAGACAGTTAGCAATGCCCAACATAATGTCATGTAAAAATATTTGTAAACGGTACTCTTTACGCCCAATAGCTGATGAGTTTAAGCTTATCTCTTTATCACGAGGTAGCCATGACAGTACAACATAAAGATAAAATCGATTCGTCTTTGACAACCTTTATCGAAATTTTAAGCGATGAATTCACTGCAAAAACAGGGTTCGGAGTATACGCCCATATCACGCCAACGGATGTCGATCGGGCTTACCAAGAATATCAACTCAGCAATGTGCCGATGCGGCTATTCGCCCAGAAATATGTTCGGCCCTATGTTTAGCCGGCAAGAAACTACTTGCGCTCAACAAATTTTGTCCAACGCAGCCGGTTGGCGTTGCTAACTACAGTCACAGAAGAAATAGCCATAGCCGCACCGGCAATCATCGGATTTAACAAAATACCGAATAGCGGATACAGCAAGCCCGCAGCAACCGGAATACTGATAGTGTTATAGAAAAACGCACCGAACAGGTTTTGTTTGATATTAATGACTGTGGCTTTGGATAACTCAATGGCTTCAGGCACTTTGAGCAAAGAACCTTGTAAAATCACCACATCGGCGCTTTCAATCGCTACATCGGTTCCGGTGCCGATCGCAAAACCGACATCTGCCTGAGCCAAAGCAGGCGCATCATTAATACCGTCGCCGACCATGCCAACGATTTCCCCGGCTTGTTGCAGTTCCTTAACCACTTCGGCTTTATCTTGAGGCAACACCTGCGCCCGGACTTCGGAAATTCCCGCCTGTTCAGCGATGGCATGAGCGGTAATTGCGTTATCCCCGGTCACCATGATGATGCGCACGCCCTGATTTTTTAACACTTGTACAGCTTGTGCCGAATCATTTTTGATCGGGTCGGAAACGGCAACGATGCCGGCTATGTTGTTGTCGACAGCCAGCAGCATCGGCGTTTGCCCTAAAGCCGACAATTGCTCCAAACGGTCACTAAAGCGGGTGCAACTAACACCTTGCTGATCCATTAGCGCCTTGTTGCCGAATAAAACCCGCCTGCCATTAATTGTCGCCATCACCCCATGACCTGCAACGGCGGCAAATTGTTTAGCTTTTTCCAGTTTTATCCGGCGCTGTTCCGCTGCCATCAGAATCGCGGCCGCCAGCGGATGCTCCGAGCCTGATTCAATACTGGCCGCCAATTGCAGCACCTGTTCTTCACTGGCATCGCCGACGGCTTCCACCGTCGAAACAACTGGTTTGCCTTCAGTGACCGTGCCGGTTTTATCGAGTATCAAGCAAGTGAGCTTCCCCGCCAACTGCAAGGCTTCGCCTTTACGGATCAAAATCCCTGATTGGGCGGCCCTGCCGACCGCGACCATCACGGAAATAGGCGTCGCCAAGCCCAAGGCGCAGGGACAAGCGATAACCAGGACGGTCATTGAAGTGACGAAAGCATAACCCAACGAAGGCTCAGGCCCGAAAGCGTACCAAATTATGAAAGTCAGCACGGAAATCACGACTACGGCTGGTACAAAAACGCTGGAAATTTTATCCGCTAAACGGGCGATCTCGGGTTTGCTGCTTTGCGCTTGCCGGACGCTTTTAATAATTTGCGCCAATGCGGTATCGCGGCCGATACGGGTTGCGGTGAACAAAAAACTGCCGCTCTGGTTCATGGTTCCGGCAACCACTTCCGAACCCACGATTTTCTCGACCGGCAGCGGTTCGCCGGTCAGCATCGATTCATCAACTGTGGAATGCCCTTCCAGCAACACGCCGTCAACGGCGATTTTTTCGCCGGGCCTGACTCTTAACGTTTCGCCCAGACCGACCTGCTCGATAGCGATATCGATTTCTTCGCCGTTTCTGACTACGCGCGCCGTACGCGGCTGTAAACCGATCAACTGACGGATGGCGTTGGAAGTTTTACCTCTGGCTAATGTTTCCAAACCGGAACCCAGATTAATGAAAGCCAGAATCATCACCGCAGCTTCAAAATAGGCATGTTTTGCCAAGGAAGGCAAGGTTGCGTAATAATCGATAACAATGCACGAATAGATCCACGCCGAACCGGTGCCCAAAGCGATCAGCGTGTCCATGTTCGCTTGGCCCAGCATTAATGATTTATATGCGCCGCTATAAAAATGCCAGCCTGAATAGATCATTATGCTTGCGGTAATAAGAGCGATCTCCGGCCACACCCATTGACCTGTCGACGAGCCGATTTCAGGCAACCAGCCGAAATGTTCGGCGGCCATGAGTAAAGTGCCGAAGACGGCCGCCACAGCCGCTTTTTTCATCAGCTGCCGGTAGCGTTGCAACTCTTGTTCTTCCTGCGCTGAGGGATCTTCAAACCCCTCCATCACCGCCGCATCGTAACCGGCTGACTTAACGGCCTGTTTTAACAACTCGGGGTCGGCGTGGCCTTTAACCACTGCGGAATGATCGGCGAAATTGACGCTAACTGAAGTTACGCCCTCCACCGCTGCCAAGGCATTCTCAACGGCGCTGACGCAGCCTGCGCAACGCATGCCTAAAATGGACAGCCGCAATTCTTCGAAAGTCTTTGTATTCATACCGCCCCCTTGTCCATTACGACTCTTCTACGGTAAAACCCGCATCGGTAATAGCGTCAGTGATAACATCCAGGCTGGTTTTTTCAGCATCGAATTCAACGTTAACTTCCTTGTTTTTACTTGATGCATTAACCGACAATACACCATCGATAGCTTCAAGTTTGCTGGTTATATTGGCTTCACAACCGCCACATTTCATACCGGTAACGGTTAGCGATACAGATTCAGTCATTTCAATCTCCTTAATGTTGGTAACATCGTTTATTGCAATTTCTCTACAGTGATGTCTTTATATCATACTCGACTGGTGGTCGATAATCATGGTATAAATCCAGACCTATATAGGGTTGCACTAACTCTGTGCCCTTTGAGTAATCCCGCCCCACACATGTAAAATTAATTTTTTAAGTACTTCAAATGGCAGATATTTTAATTGGGCGGCAACAGATTTTTGACCAAAATTTAAATGTCTACGCCTATGAACTGCTTTTTAGAGGCAATGATTTCGATCTAAACAACAAGGACGGCGCCACACAAGCCACCAATCAGGTTATTACCGATACCATTCTAGAACTTGGCCTCAACGCCATCGTCGGCCAACATAAGGCCTTCATTAACTTTACGACGCAAAACATCCTCGATAAAACCCCGTTACACCTTCCTAAGGACCGGATTGTTATTGAAGTTCTCGAAAATGTTGAAATTGACTCAAGAATAATCGCTAACTTAAAAGAAATGTCAAAGCTGGGCTATATCATCGCTCTGGATGATTTTGTGTTTTCCGAGGAATGGACGCCTCTGGTAGAGTTTGCCGACATTATCAAGCTGGATGTTCTGAAAATGGGTGAGGCAAAAACACGCGATCTGATTAAGCGGCTCAAGCCCTACAACGTAGCACTGCTCGCGGAAAAAGTGGAAACGTATGCCGAGTATCAATACCTCTTTGAATTGGGCTGCGATTATTTCCAGGGTTTCTTCTTCAACAAACCCAATATAGTTTCCGGCAAACGCGTTAGTTTCAATCAAACCGCAGCCATTCAATTGTTAAAAACGATCAATAATCCGGATCTTGAATTTGAAGACTTGGCCAAAATAATATCTCAGGATGTCGGACTCAGCTATAAATTGCTGCACTATATTAATTCAGCGTTTTTCGCCTTACCCAATAAAATCTCATCCATTAACTATGCTATTTCATATCTGGGACTAAAAGAAATAAAACGCTGGGTAAATATATTGACGCTGGCCTCCTTATCCGCCAAACCGGAAGAGATCATGCAGAACGCATTAATCCGCGGTAAAATGTGCGAGGAGTTGGCTGACCTGAACGGCAACCCATCAGACAATTTTTTCCTGATCGGCATCTTATCCAACCTGGATAGCTTACTGGATGTGCCCTTGGATGAAGCACTCAACCAGTTGCCTTTAACCGATGACATTGTTGCCGCGATATTGAACAAGGAAGGATTAGGCGGTGAAGCGCTTAAATGCGTTATCAGCTATGAGCATTGGGACATTTCATCCATATCATTTAGAGATATCGATCAAGCCATCATTGGCGATACTTATATTCACAGTATAAATTGGGCAAAAGACGTTATGGGAAACATAAAATAGCTATGTCGTTAAATACAATTACCAACCAAACCATCGCCCTTGCCGGCATTGCCCAGGCCGCTGCACTGGTTCAACAACTGGCAACAACCGGTAGTGCCGACTCACAAGCTCTTGAGGCCAGCATTGGCAGTCTTTTTGTTAGTGACGAGCATGGGGTTGAAAATGTTTACGGAGGCTTATCAGGTTTAAAAATGGGGCTTCAGCATCTTAACGATCAAATGACCGGCCTCAAAATAGCCAATCCGGAACAGGCGCGTTACGCCGCCTCGCTGGTTTTTCTGGAGAATCAACTGTCCAAACAGCCGGACATGCTTAAAAACATTTTTGCCGGAATTGAACGCGCCCAGACACAATCGGAGCACTTCAGCCTGTTACATGAGAATGTACTGGCAAATCTTGGCGACATCTATCACACCACGCTCAGCACCTTGCAACCGAGAATCATGGTCAATGGCGAACAGGAATATTTATCCAGGCCCGATATCGTCAATAAAATACGCGCCTGCCTGCTGGCCGGAATACGTTCGGCTATTCTTTGGAAACGATGCGGCGGCACCCGTTGGAAATTCCTGTTCTACCGTAAGAAAATCCAGGCTGAGTTACAAATCCTGCTAAAACGCGTTTAGCAGCTCACATGACCACCCTCATTGAAGCCGATAATTTAACCCGCTATTACGGCAGCCATTGCGCTGTTAAGGGCGTCAGTTTTACCTTGGCCAAAGGCGAAGTACTCGGCTTTTTAGGCTCCAACGGCGCGGGTAAAACGACCACGATGCAAATGCTGTGCGGCAATCTGGCGCCCAGCGCCGGGCAAATTATCATCAACGGTTATGATTTACTCGATCACCCCAAAGCCGCCAAGCTGAGCCTGGGCTATTTGCCTGATACACCGCCGCTCTATAAAGAATTAACCGTGCAGGAATTCCTGCTTTATTGCGCCGGTCTACACGGCATCGCCAGAAATTCTGTCAACGCCGCTATCGAACGTGCTCAAGAACGTTGCGGTTTAATCGAAGTCAGCGACCGCTTGATCGCCAACCTGTCCAAAGGTTTCCAGCAGCGGGTGGGCATTGCCCAAGCTATCCTGCATAATCCTGAAGTCATCGTGCTTGATGAGCCGACGGTCGGTCTCGATCCCATTCAAATCCGGGAAATCCGCACCTTAATCCGTGAATTGGGCCAGGATCACGGCGTCATCCTGTCCACCCATATCCTGACCGAAGTACAGGAATCCTGCACACACGTACAAATCATCGATCAAGGCCAGCTGATCCTGAATGAAACCATAGCGGGGCTTAACCGGCAAATGGATACCGGCACACTGCAAGTCGTCACCCGTCTGGCACCCGATATTGACAGCTTATTGACCATCCCCGGCGTCGACTCTATCGAAAGCATCGCCGCAAACAAGATCATCGTTCACCATAGCGTAACCGCCAACCCGGCCGAAAAAATTGCCGCACTCATTATTGCATCCGGGTCGGGATTACAGGAACTGACGCCGATAAAAAGATCGATGGAAGATATTTTTATCAGCTTGACCAAAGAGCATCGCGAATTATGAGCATGATCTTAACCATTGCCTCCCGCGAATTCAGAACTCTGTTTTTATCGCCGATGGCCTGGACGATATTGGCAATCCTGCAATTCATCCTAGCATTTTTGTTCTTAACCCAGATTGAGGCCTTCACGGAACTTCAGCCCAAACTGGCTTCGATTGAAGGCGCTCCCGGCCTAACCGATATTATCGTGCCGCCGTTATTCGGCAACGCCGGCATTATCCTTTTGTTGGTCACGCCGTTATTAACCATGCGCCTGATCTGCGAAGAACGCCGCAACAAAACCCTGGCATTGCTGCTGTCCGCGCCGGTTTCGAATACCGACATTATTCTCGGCAAGTATTTGGGCATACTCGGATTGATGCTGCTGATCATTGTGCTGATCACCCTGATGCCGCTATCTTTGCTGAGCGGCGCCGAGCTGGATTTAGGCAAGTTATTTGCCAATATCTTGGGCTTGTTGCTGTTGGTTACATCATTTGCCGCCATCGGCCTGTTTATGTCCTGCGTCGCCGGTCATCCTACCGTTGCCGCGATGGGCACTTTCGGTATGTTACTGCTGCTATGGATTCTGGATTGGTCAGTCGGCGTGAAAGATCAACACAGTGAACTGTTTGAATACCTGTCGATCCTAAGACACTTCCAGAACATCCAAAGCGGCCTGATCAGTACCGTCGATGTCAGTTATTTTTTATTGTTTACTGCCACCTTCATCACGCTCAGCATTCGAAGATTGGATAACGACCGCCTGCAAAAATGAAAATATCGCCGCATAAACATCAGCAAATCCGCTTAAAAAATTGGGGCATTACTCTGGCATTATTGTGCTTGATTGGCGCTCTGTCCTGGTTAAGCTCACGCTACAGCGCAGAAATCGATATAACCCGAAACAACAGCAACAGCCTGTCTCAGTCATCGCAAAAGCTGCTTGAATCGCTGCCCGGCAAGATACAGCTCACTGCTTATATTAAAAAAGACCCGGCATTCAGAAGCCAAATTGCCCAATTGGTCGACCGCTATAAACGCCACAAAGCCGACCTGACTCTGACCTTTATCGACCCCGATTCGCAGCCGGAAAAAATCCGCGAGTTGAATATCGATGCGACCGGCGCCGTTATTGTCGAATACCAGGATCGCATTGAAAAACTGAATTTTATCGATGAGTCCTCGCTGACTAATGCGCTGCTGCAACTGGCAAATGCCGAAGAGCGCTGGATCACGTTCCTGACTGGACACGGCGAGCGCACTCCGGACGGCATCGCCAATTTTGACTTGGGCCAATTCGGCAAGGAATTGGAACGACGTAAAATCAAGGCGCAAACCCTCAATCTGACAGCTATGCCGGACATTCCCGGCAACTCCGCATTGCTGGTGCTTAGCGCTCCCGCCGTGCCGCTGCTTGCAGGCGAAATTGAGCTGATCAAACGCTATATCCGACAAGGCGGCAACCTATTGCTTTTAACCGATCCCGGCAATCATCATCTGGACGCATTGTTGAAAATCCTGGGTTTGCGCCAACTGCCGGGAACCTTGGTGGACAGCAGTTCCAAGCTATACGGCATCAACGACCCGAGCTTTGTGCTCGCCAATGACTATCCGCCCCATCCGATCACCCAAGGTTTCCAGACCATCAGCCTATATCCGGTTACCGCTGCGTTGGAAATCGGCGAAGAAACAGACTTTAAAACCGTGGAATTGCTTAAAAGCGCAACACAGTCATGGACGGAAACCGGCCCTCTAGCCGGAGCAATTCTTTTTGACGCCGACGGCGACGAGAAGCAGGGCCCGCTCGCCTTTGCTTATACCTTAACCCGAGACTTGGATAAGCAGAACCAGCAACGCATCGTCGTTGTCGGCGACGGCGACTTTTTATCCAACGCCTATCTCGGCAATGTCGGCAATTTGGATATCGGTTTAAGAATCACCAACTGGCTGATTCACGACGACCGATTCATCAACATCCCTGCCAAAATCGCTACCGATAAAGACCTGCAATTAAGCCAGATCAGCGTCGCCGTGATCGGCTTCGGTTTTTTAGTGATCATACCGCTGCTGTTGATGGCGACCGGCTTTTATATCTGGCGTAAACGCAAGCAGCGTTAGTTTTAAGAATATAAACAAGAATTACGCTAAGAACACAAAAATAAAGGCAATGGAATAACTCAGCGTACCGAAAAACATCGGATCGTTGAAAAATCTTTTAAACATTCCAGTCAATATTGCCCCGCCCAGCAGATAAAAAGGAAAAACATAAACCGTGGTTAAATGGCCGATATCGCCGGGCAGGTAATAAAACACGAAGGTATCCAGGAACACTTGGCTTGAGGCATTGACGAAGATTTCCAGCAGCAACGCATCGACCGACAGCACCACCGCAAACAGGGCGGCTTCATAGCGAAAGCGGTAGGACTGAAGCTTTTTATGGACGAAATAAAGATGGTAGCCATAGAGCGCCCACTGAAAAAATGCAAACACCGACGTATCGCCGTGGTGAATCGGGGTGACATGGTACAGCCACAGCGGCGCATCGAACACGGCCCGGCAAAAACTGTTGATCGCTACTTCGCTGATGCAGCCGATCAGTGCGAGGGTTCCAGACCACATGAAAACCTCTTTGATCTTTACCGGCGTTGACTTATCGGTGAGAGCAAAACCCGCTAAATTAACAATTACAACCAAATACAGGAAAAAAAGGATCAGGCTTGTATCCATAAGGTAGCTCTATAAACGAGAGGTGAAATTGCCGTGTAAACCGCCGTTAAATATTTTCGGAGGCCGATGCTCATAAAGAATCGCAAACCAGGCTTTAAGGCGGATCTTGAACTACCTGTTCGATAGATTGGATAAACCACTTTCATGGCCGATTGGCTGCTTTAGATGGATATGGTGTCAAAGACTCAGGCGTGATCTCTGGAGAAATGGAAAACATAGAAATTGCGTTAATTCATACAGACAAACAAGTGACGCCAAAACCTTATCCTCACCTATACAAGGCATCCTCACAGCAATTGGCTCTTTGAGGGCTGCTGTAGATGACATTTTGCTATATATAAAAAAGCCCACATAAAGTGGGCTTCGTCCGATTTTGTTTTTATATTTTTATTGGACTACTGCCATTAAGACGGCAGCTGAATGTTGCGTTTATTATTATGGTTACGGTCCTACCGTTTTTATTTCTTCCTATAAGAAGCGAGTTCTTTCCAACTGCCTCTACCTTTCTCAAGGTGCGCGCATTCTATTGGATTGATAGCTTATTGTCCAGCTTAAGTTCGTGTTTGTCTCACATCGTGATTTGGATTGATTAATCTTGGAAGTCTGGCCGCCAGACAAACGCTCATCGATAGACTGCTGTCGCTCAGAACATCAGTATCGCTACATTTGGATATCAAGAATATCGGCAGTATGCTTAGCAAAGCCTTCTTTTAGACAAAACCAGCCCCAATTAATTCCATGAAAATTTATCAACTCTACCGGCACCAACAGCTCAATTTAACTATCCAGGAAGCGTGGGAATTCTTTTCATCGCCTTATAACCTGAATGACATCACTCCAGTATTTTTCCAGGTAAAAGTCATTTCTAAAGTGCCGAAAAAGATTTACGCCGGTTTAATGATTAACTACCGAATGAAAGCCGTATTCGGCATTTCTATGGCCTGGTTATCGGAAGTCAGCCATTGCGATGAACCCAAACGCTTCGTTTATGAACAGCGCATCGGGCCATTCAAATTCTGGAGCCATGAAGTGTGCTTAACGGAAACAGAAAACGGAATAGTGCTTGAAGACATCATGTTCTACGCCATGCCTTTGGGCTGGCTGGGACAGTTGATAAATTCAGTCCTTATCGCCGGTAAGCTTGAACGCATATTCGATACTCGCCGCGACTATCTGCACAACAAATGGAGCAAATAATAACCGCAGGCTGAATAGTTAATACTGTGAATGTCCTTGTCTGGCCTCATACAGATCAGGCTCATATCAGTAAATGGGCCTTGATTATCCGGAAATTTAAGCATTTTTTTAGTATTTTTTGAGCAAGGGTTTATTGGAAAGCATTTAATTTTTCCTGATAATTCAACGACTCTCCATTAGAAAGTTGAACTCAAGGCTTCGAAAACCACGTATTAGTAAATAACTCCTGATAGCGGCTTCCGTGTGACCGAATCATGGAAAGCCGCTATCGCCTTTGATAGGGATTATTGATATGTCTGATACTAAGTCAACTTCGCCCACATGGAAGGCCATTCTCCGCTGGATTGGCATAATTCTCCTGGTTTCACTGCTCGCCGGCATCGCATTCCTGTTTTTCATGCCCAGCGATTGGCTGCGCAATTTCATTAACAAGACCGGAAGTGCCGCGCTGGGCCGCGAGTTCGCGATCGAGGGCGCTATCGATATCGATTGGGACTGGACGACGCCACATGTATCTGTCGGTAAGGTGCGGATTGCGAATCTTCCCGAGAGCAAAAACCCTAACATGGTTGCAATCGACGAGATCGATTTTCAAATCAAAATCTGGAAACTGCTCAAGGCGGAACTGAATTTACCGAAACTCAATTTCACCAAGCCCAACATTGTATTAGAGGAGTTTTCCAAGACTAAAAAAAACTGGGATTTTAAAACCGAGGATAAATCGCCTGAAGACCGCGGCGACTTTCCTGTTATCGGCACACTGTCAATCGATGACGGTAGATTAACTTACCGGGATCATCCTAAACAGCTGGCCGTCAAGCTGGATGTCGATACGGCTCGAGGCAGCGGACTGGAGAATCAAAAGGATAGGTACAAACTATCCGGGCAAGGTATTTTGCAAGACCAGCCGTTCAGTCTTCAGGCTACCGGAGGATCGATCTCCACGTTGCGCGACACAGAGAAACCTTATCCGCTTACCTTTAATCTTAAAATGGGCAGTACTCGCATCGACATGGAAGGCACTATCTCTGATCCGGCGAAAATGTCAGGCATGAATGCGCAACTCAATTTACAAGGCAACAATCTTGCCGATCTGTTTCATCTGACGCAGATACCGCTGCCGCCGACGCCGCCCTATAAATTAAGCGGCCGTTTGCAAAAACAGAATGAAATCTGGAAATTCCAGGAATTCAAAGGCAAGGTGGGCGATAGCGATCTGTCCGGCGACTTATCTTACGATACGAAACGTGAACCCGGTTTTGTAAAAGCCAATCTGGTGTCGCAACTCCTTCAGATGGATGATCTTGCCGGTTTTATCGGTGCTACGCCTTCGGAGGGAACTTTGTCCCCGGAACAAAAAGCCCAGGCGGAACGTGAAAAAGCCAGCCCTCATTTATTGCCGGACGTCCCGATTGACTTAATGCGGTTGCGTGCCACCGATATGGAAGCGCGCTTTAAAGGCAAAAAGATCACCGGGACAAGATTCCCGTTCACCGACCTCGACATCGGTTTTAATCTGCAAAAAGGCGTATTGCATCTGGATCCGTTCAATTTCGGGATCGCCGACGGGACCATCAGCGGCACGCTTGTACTGGACGGGCAAAAAGACGTCCCGCACGTTCAATCGGATCTTTTAATCAAACGCTTAAGCCTGAAACAGTTCTTCACCGATCCGAAACTTGAATCCTTATCGGCAGGACATTTTGGCGGGCAGCTTAAAGTAAAGGGCAACGGCCGTTCCCTTGCCGAAGTTTTGGCAGCCAGCAATGGCCGCATTACCTTGTTGATGACAGGCGGCAGAATCAGCTTGCTTGTTGTTGAAGCGGCGGGACTGGACCTCGGTGAAGCCACTCCCCTGCTTTTAGGCAAAGATAAATCCACCGATATCCGCTGCGCAATCGGCGATTTTAAGGTTGAGGACGGCTTGTTGACCTCGGAGATTTTCGTGTTTGACACAGCGGATTCGAATATAGAAGGGAATGCACGAATTAATTTAAAAGACGAAACCATCGATGCCGAAGTGGAGACTCACCCGAAAGATATGAGTATTTTTACTGCTCGCACCCCGATAACAGTGACAGGCCGCCTGAAGCAGCCGGATATCGGTCTCGATCCCAAACAGCTTGCGGCACGTACTGCTGGCGCTGTAGTGCTGGGCGCATTTCTTACCCCGGTGGCCGCGATTATCCCGTTTATCGAGCTGGGCCTTGGCGAGGACAGTGATTGCAAAGGATTAATTGATCAGGCCCGCAAGCAGGCAGAAACTCAGCCTGGGGTTGATAAACCGAAACCACAAAAGAATCAGGAAAAGAGACGGGATATTCCAAAACCATAAATAGCTTGGAATACCCAGCAACTTTACTGAACCCGTTTATAAAATATCGTTATCCAGTCGACTTTGCCTGCGCTGCTGCCAGAGTTTTGCGCAGTTCGGTTTCGCACTGCTCAAGCTGCACGACGGCCTCTTTGCGCATTTTTTTGCCCTGGTCGGCGATTTGCAGGCTCTCCTCGATTGTTGCGATCAGTGCGTCGTTGGCTTTTTTGACCGTTTCGATGTCGAACACGCCCCGTTCCAGCTGTCTGCGGGTTTCGGCATTGGCCTGTTTCAAGCTTTCAGCGTTCGCGGCCAGCAGTTCATTGGTCAGGTCGGTCGCGGCCTTGACCGTTTCCGCCGCCTGCGACGAGCGGTAAATAGTCACCGCAGTCGCCAGTTGCTGACGCCACAGCGGGACGGTATTGACGATGGTCGAATTGATCTTGTTGACCAAGCCTTTATCGTTTTCCTGCACCAGCCGGATAGTCGGCAGGCTTTGCATCGATACTTGCCGGGTCAGGCGCAGATCATGCACGCGCCGCTCCAGATCATCGCGGGCGGCGCGCAAGTCACGCAAGTTTTGCGCGGCAATGACTTCATTAGTCGTATCGGCCTGCCTCTCCTGCTCGGGAATGATGGCTTCATCAAGCTGGCGCAACTTTTCCTCGCCGGCGGCGATGTAATCTTCCAGCATATGGAAGTAGTCCAGGTTGGCCTGATATAGACGATCTAATGATGTAATGTCGGTCAGCAGGTTGGTCTTGTGCCGCTCCAGCTTGTCGGTGATCATATCGATCTGTTTGCGCACCTCTTCATACTGCTGCAAAAACTTGACGACCGGTTTGGCCTTGCCCATCAATCGGTCGAATAAGCCCTGCTTTTTGTTCGGGTCCAGGTTCTCGACCTCAAACCCGCGTATCGTCGCGACCATTTCGTTCAGGTCATCGCCGGCCGGCCCGATTTCCTTGTTTTTAACCCCATCCAGCATGCGGTCGGAAATCGTGGTCAATTGTTCCTGCGCTTTGCTGCCGAAGAAAAGGATCGACTGCGTATTGCTGACGTCGATTTCATTCAGCAATTTCCGGACGAGCTGCTTTCTTTCCGCCGGCGCCTCGGCAAGCGGGGTCATTTCAGCTGTAACGCCAGGGACGATCTCCCTGGATGCGTGCTGTTCACTCATGTTTTAATCCTCTGCAATCTGATGGCATCAAAGGATGCCTTCCCGTTTGAGCTGCGTAGTCAAAACTTCAATTTTTACATCCAGATCAAAAACATCTTCTTCCAGTAATTTTTGACGCTGTTCCTGGAATACTGTCTCGATCGTATCCAGCACATTGCGGAAATTCTGTTCCAGCTCTCCGGAATGGGTTTGCTGGTGGGTTTTCGCGTAACCTTGCGTCACCTGCAATACGCCGTCCAGGTAGACATTAAGGAACTTGCGCGCCCGCCGAAAATCACGCGGATCGGCGGCAATATCCGCCAGAATAGTATCGGCGACTTCGCAAATGTGTTCGAGGCGCTTGTTTAACTCGGTATTGCGAATCCGCTCATTGGCCCGCTCGATATTACGGATGATGCGTGACGAGTTTTCCAGGGCTTGCCGGATTTCATCCCCGGAATAGCCATAGGCTGCGATGATTTTCTTTTCATCGCGCGGATCGAAACCGTAACTGAAATACATGCCCAGAAAGGCTCCGCCGGCAAACAATAACGCCACCGGCAGCGAATGCCCCGCGCCCAGCCAGGCGATCATTCCGGTCGCCAACGCCGCTATGGCGGCGGCGATCTTTTTTAACGGTTTGGGAGGGCGACCGGCAATCCGGCTTCTGCTGTAAACGTACTCGGCTTGCAGCCCCCTGCGCAAACACCAGGCGGCCAGCATGTATAAGGCGAAACCGGCGGCATTAACCAAAACATCCAGCACATGGCCTTTCCCCAAAGCGATAAACGTTGCCGGAACCAGCGCTATAGGCAGGAAATACAGCAGCATTCCTCGCGGAGAATAGGGTTGCAAGGCATCCAAAACGGACTGTTTGAATTTGTCGAACTCGTTCATCATTCTGCCTGCGAGTGGTTGATGGTAAAGGCTTCAGCAGAATAGGCTGAACTTGATGGTTCTGCCTTCACCAACGATTGACAGGTTGCAAGACCAATCGTTGCAACCAATATGATAAAACCGAGCAAGTTGCGTAATAGTACGGGCATTTTTCAACTCCCCATCAGCATTAATTGAGTCTCCAGTCCACCACGAGGGTCGTTCTTTTGCCTCAGCTGAGTAACCTGAGCCTGACCCTGTGGATATCGACTTTAACTTTTCAGCGCTGGTTACACCAACGGCACTCACCTAATATGGGGTGTCGTTTCAAAAATTAAAGTATTTGCCGATCCGGGCCATTAGCGGAGAGTCAGTTTTAAGTTGAAGACAACGGACTGCCTGCGAATTTCCCGCTCTGGAATAGGGTCAGCTCCCATTGCTGAGCTGATTCATCATACCGAAGTATATAAATATCGTTTTGGCCTCCACGTACTTTGAAATAACGATGCTCGGGAGCTAGCCAGCGGTCGATGACTTCTTCAATTTCAATCGCTTTATCATCCATAAAAAAACGCCGCGGCGTTTCCTCGCCGCGGTAACCGGCATAACATTCCACCCGAACTGTTAACGGATCCATATGCATGGCGTTTTTAACCTGTATTGGGCCGAGCTCCTTAAGTTACAACGGTACGCAATGTGACAAATTCTTCAGCGGCAGTCGGATGTACGCCGAGAGTAGAGTCAAAGACCGCTTTGGTCGCGCCGGCTCGAATGGCAACCGCCATGCCTTGGATAATTTCAGGGGCATCAGCCCCTACCATATGCATGCCGACCACCCGGTCGGTGCTGCGGACTACGATCATCTTCATCAAGCTTTTTTCATCGATGCCGGACAGGGTATTTTTCATCGGTGTGAAACGGGTTTTATAAACGTCGATGTCAGGGTATTTTTCACGCGCCTGTGCTTCGGTCAGGCCTACAGTGCCAATATTGGGCTGGCAAAAAACAGCCGTAGGAATCAAGTCGTAATCTACCGATCCCGATTGATCGCCATATAATTTATTTACCAACACCGCCCCCTCTGCCAGGGCTACCGGAGTCAGATTGACCCGGTTAGTGACATCGCCTACGGCATAGATAGACGGCACATTGGTTTGATAATCCGCGTTGACTTTGATGGCGCCTTCACTATCCAATTTAACGCCCAGCGCCTCCAGCCCAAACTTGGTTGAATTCGGCGTTCTGCCCGTGGCGTACATAACCCTATCGGTATTGACTTTGCTACCGTCGATAAGCCGCACGGCAAAGCAGTCGGCTTTGCTTTCGATGGCCTCAATGTCGGTATTCAGCAGCAGATTAATACCTCTCCTGGCCATTTCATTACCCACAAAATCACGTATATCCTCATCAAATCCGCGAAGCAGTTTGTGTCCGCGATGGCAAAGCGTGGTGTGCACATTAAAGCCATGCAGAATGCTGGCAAATTCCACCGCAATGTAGCCGCCGCCGACGATGACGATACTTTTAGGAAGATTTTTGAGGAAAAACATGTCATTCGAGGTGAGGACGTGTTGTTTACCGGGCATATCCGGGACAGACGGCCAGCCCCCGGTTGCAATAACGATACGCTCAGCGCTATATCTCTTGTTATTGACGACGACCGTATGCGCATCCATCAAATGTGCCCTGCCGGTGATAATCTCGGCACCCGACTGTTGCAGCTGGTTGCCATAGACGGCTTGCAGCCGTCCTATCTCCTGATTTTTATTCTGGATCAAACTGGGCCAACTGAAAGTTGATTTGCCCACCGTCCAGCCAAAACCCGCTGCTGACTGAAAGCACTCTTTGAATTGTGAAGCATAGACAAATAGCTTTTTAGGAACACAGCCTACATTGACGCAAGTGCCGCCAAAGTAGCGCTCTTCGGCAATGGCTACCTTTTTACCATAACCCGACGCGGTCCGCGCCGTGCGTATTCCTCCCGAACCGGCTCCAATCACAAACAAGTCGTAGTTATACTGAGTCATAACAAGTCCTCGTTTATAACTGATTCAGGGCAATACGGTTTATTTGTTATGTTGCAAATAATCCAGCATGGTATCAACATCGCTTGCGGTAAACGGATCATCCGGACAATTATCGGTTTGGCCGGGCTCGCAGAATAGTTTGATAATCTTTTTATCATCGACCAGCATTGAGTAGCGCCAGGAGCGGGAGCCGAATCCAAGATTCTCCTTTTTCACCAGCATGCCCATGCCTCGGGTAAAATCGCCGTTGCCATCTGGCAGCATCTTTACATGCTTGATGCCCAAGTGTTGAGCCCACTGGTACATGACAAAAGCATCATTAACGCTTATGCAGTAAACCTCATCAATACCTTGGTCGATCAGTTGCTGATACTTGGCATCATATCCCGGCAAATGCTGGCTTGTGCAGGTAGGGGTGAAGGCGCCGGGCAGCGAGAAGACAACAACCCTTTTGCCTTTAAAAATATCGTCGGTGCTGACATCCTGCCAGCGAAACGGGTTATCGCCGCCGACGCTTTCGTCGCGAACACGTGTTTTGAAAACCACATCAGGAACAGTTGGATGCATATTGAAGCTCCTCAGTTTATTGCTCAGCAAATCAGAATAAAAATCCTCAACTCGATAAATAAGCCGATTTTTACAGCCAATGAATTTTCTCGAAACTTCATTTCCGTCAACGATAAGCCCTATCGGGACAGCTGTTAAGGAAATCATGCAGATGATGGTTACCGTAAACCAGCATTGGGCTGCCGTTTTATCAACACATGCCTCTATATCATTTATGACCGGCTAAAGGTTTTTCGAACCGCGCCGCTTGTGTCGATACCCAATCCAAGCGGTGACTCGCCTTTCAGAACACCTGAGTTCCGGCAATCCTTGCCGGAACGACGGCTTGTTCTTAATAGACTGCTAAGGCTGGAGGTCTAGGCAGCTGTGTCATAAAGCCGATCCAAAGTACGTATATGCGATTGCTGAGCCGGCAGCAGCTTTGTTTCTATCAATGAGCGAACCTCTGCCGGCAGGTCGGGATCTTGCAGCGCTTCTTCATAATCATCTGCGCCGGTTTTTTCCCCTTCCTGCAAAGCCTTCAATGCGGCTTTTTGCCCCAACATATTAGCGCCGCCCTGAACTATCTCAGACCACGTACCCCAAATGCCTGAATCCTCAGTAGGCGTTCCTCCCAATTGAGTAGCCTGTTCCTGTAAACTGGAAACAGCTTCTTTATGGTCTTCGTAGATGGGTTGTAAATAGTCTACTGAGCCGAGCGAGGCATCTTCCCGAAACTTATCCAATACCTGTTGATAAGTTTCTTTGGCTGCCAGTTCATCTCTCAGCAGTTTGTCGATTGTGTCAATGTTATGCATAATAAAACTCCTATTGAATTATTTCTTGATTACGAGGAATAGCGCCATCAAACTCAATGTTTAACCGACTCTTCCTCAGTCGAAGAAATATCTTCTGCATGAGCCCGCTCGAAGATCTTTTTTGCCGTGTCCCGCTGGTCACTGTTATCCGTATGGACAGAAATCAAGGTGTTTCCTCCCCTGATTTTTTCTTCGTAGCGTTTGGCTTCATATTCAGGAATGCCAAGCCCGATCAAGCCTCCGGACAAACTTCCGGTAGCCGCGCCTACTGCCGCACCGCTTAATGCCCCCATAATAGGACCGGCAGCGATCAGCGGACCCACCCCTGGAATAGCCAGAGAGCCTATTCCGGCCAGCCATCCGAGGATAGCGCCCGTGCCTAAACCTACTGTTCCGCCGATAGCGGCGCCTTCCGGCATCTTGGTGTGCTTTTCATGGGCAAAATCCCTGGTAGTGGATTTGTCCGGAAACAACACAGAGACATCATTATTGGAAAAACCGGCTGCTTTCAGCTCAGAAACAATAGTTTCTGCCTGATCGGTACTTTGAGCGATACCAAAAACTGCTTTAGTCATGACATTCTCCCAGGCCTTTAAGGCGCTTTAACTTCAAGTTGATTATCTACCCGCATTACGCCAGGCGTTTGTTTGGCGAGTTGTTGCAGTCTCATGCTTTCAGCTTGGCTGTCAACAGGTCCACGCAACGTTACTACCCCGTTTCGGGTGATGATTTTTACATTGTGCGCATTGACCGATAGCGAATCATCATCGGTCACGGCTTTACGTATGTTGGCCGTGACGTTGATATCACTTTCGGTTTCTTTTTGATCTTCCGGGGTTAAAGTTGTGTCGTCCTTATCCCGAACATTACGTTTGGTATTTTCCGCCGGCGTGCCGGCAGCCAAATAGATGGCATCATTTTGTTCGGCTTGGACACTGCCGACCATCATTACTCCGCCCGTTAAAGTGAACATAACTATAAATAATCGTGTAAACATAGCGATCTCCTTTTAAAAGTTAAGTGTTCTTTATCAATGTAATTGAGTGGCGTTTAGCCTGCTTTATCCTTGAATCAACGAATGCTGATCCACTTTATCTGACGTTGGTAATGAGCGATGCAATTAATCCGCTGTTGCCCTATAAAATCTGTTATCGCAGGCGACAAGGTTAATGGTCTAGCGGCCTTAGCAAAACGACTTGAAAGGAAACCAGCCCATTGACTTTGGCTTGCATTCAAACATGCCGTTAAACACATGCCGATACAAGTTAATATTAACTATATGGAAAAAGCGTCTTAGAGTCGGTGCGGTGTCGCACACAAGGTGAACTGTTTTATCTGTCCTGCTAGGCTAAGGCTTGGTTCAGCAGATTTCCAAAAGAACAGCCAAAACCCAATGGGATGGTTCAGAAGTAATGCGGAGGATGATGCGCTTAACGTTAACGGCTACTTAATAATTGCCGAGCCCGGTAATCCGCGCCTGATGGGAGTTTATCCGGATTGGCGTTAATCCAGGCGGCTATATCTTTCCATGTGGTAGAGGCTTGCAAATCGCGTAACAACATGTGGTAGCCGTGTTGATAAATCGCTACGGTTGTTGCTGTCGAATTGGTTGCCAGAAAGCGCTGCAAAAAGGCATAAGTCGGTTCCTTAGGGATAATTTCATCTTTTTCGCCGTAAAGCATCAGCGTATTCCCGTGTAGCAATGTGGCGCTGTTAAACGCCTCGTCCATCAAGTCGGTTAATCCGTAGACCGTTTCCACACGGGTTGCCTTGATAACCAACGGATCGCGGCCCAATGCGCGGAGCATGTCGGTATTATCCGATGCCACGACGTGTACGCCCTCTCCTGTCAAAGTCAGCCAGGGCAAGCTGTGCGCCAGTGTCCAAAGCAAGCTGGTTTGGTACCAAGGCATGGTCGACCGGGCCCATAACGCAGGAGCGGCAAGAATAATACCGGCAACTTCCGGCATATCGCTTCGGCTCATGGCGGTAATGACTACAGCGCCGCCCATGCTTTCGCCGAGCAAATAAACCGGGCGTTTCGGATAACGCTGTTTGACCAGTCGCACCAAGGCCTGTAAATCGTTGGTATAAGTTTCTGCCCCTGCCCATAAGCCGCGCTTTGGAGCCAGCCCGAAACCGCGTTGGTCGTAAGCAAAACAGGCAATACCCTGCTTACTGAAATACTGTCCCGGCCTATCAAAAAAACGGCTGTAGTCGTTAAACCCATGCAGCGCGATAATAACTGCATGCGGTTCTGTTTTCGGCAACCAGTGACGTAACGGCAAACGCGCCCCGTCTTCAGTGAGGAAAACGTTCTCGCCAAGCTGAGCCGCATTGTTTTTTGACCCAAGCGGATAAGTCATTGGCATACAACCGCTTAGGGTAATCAGTAGCAAAAGAGCAATCAGAGTGTATCGAAGTTTCATGCGCTGGGGTCAAATCTGTGCGAAGAGCTTCCATTATATACCCACGCACAACAAATTTCGGCAGAATTGCCCGAGGCTATTCAAGCTTAGCCAAAGGCTTTATCATATGCATAACCACAGCACCCAGTGTCTTATAGCTGACACCCATCCTTAGCGTTCTTTGTACCTTGGCAAGACGATCCCATCATTCCAGCAACAGCAAGTTTCGCTCATTACCCTTCAGGGAGATACTGCGCAAAACTACGCTTTATTTACTGCTCACCTTCTTGGTTTCATCAATCGGCTTGTGCGTCTTGTTGCGCTGGTTGCCTGCGCCGACCTCGGCGTTTATGGTGTACCGGCATTTTGAAGACTTAAAGAATGACGGCGTATTCCAAGGCATTAAATACTCATGGATTGGAGCAAAGAAAATATCGCCTTATGCTTCTTCGGCAGTTATCGCAGCAGAAGACCAGCGTTTTTTCCAGCATTCAGGATTCGATTTGAATTCCATCCAATCCTCTATTGATACCTATATGGATGGCGGACGACTTAGGGGCGCGAGTACCATTTCCCAGCAAGTCGCTAAAAATTTATTTTTAACGCCGTCAAAAAGCTTTGTCCGCAAAGGGCTGGAGGTCTGGTTTACGGTATTGATCGAGATGTTATGGAGTAAAGAACGGATACTGGTGGTCTACCTAAATATTGCTGAATTTGGCGATCATCTATTTGGCATAGAAGCCGCAAGTCAGCATTATTTTGGCGTCCATGCCAACCAAATCAGCCGGTCGCAAGCGGCATTATTGGCCGCAACCCTGCCTAATCCAATCCTGCTTCGAGCAGCCCAACCATCGAGCTATTTACTCAAGCGGCAAAACTGGATACTCCGGCAAATGCAAAATCAGTGACGCTTTTTAAGACCCGTGTCTGGTATAATCTTCGAAAATAGTAACAACTGTTTGATACAGGCTTCCAACAACATCCAAACCAAGTAGATAGAGATAACGTCCATGAGTATGCAAAAATCCATCATCAACGCTCGTTTATTAATGAGTAGCCTGGTTATATCAAGCGTGATTGCGGGTTGTGCAACCACCTCAACTACTAATGAAAAGGATGATGCCTGGGAAGGCTGGAATCGCGGTACACAAGAATTTAATGACGACGTGGACAAGGCGGTTTTAAAACCCATGGCGAAAGGCTATGCGGCGATAACTCCGAAATTCGTTAATGACGGCATCACCAATTTCTTCAGCAACATGAATGACATAGGGGTAACCGTCAATGATTTGCTGCAGCTTAAAATGACCCAAGGCGGGATGGATGCCAGCCGTTTCCTGATCAACACCACAGTTGGCGTGGCCGGTTTTATCGATGTGGCAAAAATGATAGATCTACCCAAGCATAATGAAGACTTCGGTCAGACCTTAGGCTTCTGGGGCGTCCCATCAGGCAATTATTTAGTACTTCCGTTTTTTGGCGCCAGCTCACCTAGAGAAGCGGTAGGAGCCGTTGGCGATGCTTTATTGAATCCGCTGACCTACACTTTCGCGGTCGCCGGTGGCGGAGCTGCCATCAGTGCAGTCAATGCCGGAGCCAAGACGGTTGATGTGACCGATACCCGCGCCGATTTGATGACAACCGAAAAAGTGGTTGATGAAGCCTCTGTCGATCGCTATTCCTTTATCAAAAATGCCTATCAACAACGCCGCGAATATCTGGTTCATGACGGCAATGTCCCTGAAGAAGACGAACTCCAGCTCGAAGATGAGGCTTCAGAAGGCACAGGTACTGCAACAACGAACAGCGCTGCACCGGCAAATATTAATATTCGCCCTGGCTCAGCTCCGGTTACTGATAATTCCAAACACTTTTTGGATTTATCGGCACCTGATAAGAAATAAGCCTGATAACGGGCGACCAGTATAAGCCCGGTCGCCTCTCAATTTTTAAATGAAATTTTTAATATTCATTCTCTTGCTGGGCATTTTTTCCGAATGCTCTTCATCACCTGCCGCCAATAACTGGGCGACGGTCAAACAATCCGCACAAATCGGCGATAGCGCGCAAAGCATTGGCTCTTATACCGCCGGTTGTTTAAGCGGCGCCGTGCAACTGCCGCAAAACGGCACTGGCTATCAATTGATGCGCCCTACCCGTGGACGGTCTTATGGCCATCCGGACTTGATACGCTTTATTGAGAGCATAGCCAACACCGCCCACTCGAGACACTGGGGCGTTTTGCTGATTGGCGATTTGGGTCAAGCGCGCGGCGGACCGACCCCAAGCGGTCATCGCAGCCACCAAACCGGACTCGACGTCGATATCTGGTATTTGCTTTCCCAACAGGCCGCAACCCGGAGCCTGAAGTTTAATGAGCGTGAGAACTGGGGCTCGCCTTCGGTTCTGGTCGCCAAGTCGGATGTCATTGATGACCACCAGTGGTCGACGGCTCATGAAAAAATCCTTGAGACCGTGGCACGCAGGCCCGAAGTAGACCGAATCTTTGTCAACCCCAGCGTCAAACGCCTGTTATGCACACGTAAATCTGCCCACGACTGGCTGAGAAAAGTGCGGCCGTGGTGGGGGCATGATGATCACTTCCATGTGCGGCTCAAATGCCCGCTGAACAACAAGGACTGCTCCGGGCAGGAACCGCTTTCTGACAGCGATGGTTGCGACGGCACTCTGGCATGGTGGTTCACAGAAGAAGCTAAAGCGCCGGTTCCGGCCGCCAAAAAACCGGAACCGCTTGCACTGCCCGCGTTATGCGATGCTGTGTTAAAAAAATAGCACTCAGTTTGCCCAGCTAAATCAAACCTTTCTCATCCCGTAGCGGAACGATGAAGCCAAGCCCGTCATCCGTTGCAATAAATTCGGAAAGCTCCAAGCGCAATTTATCCAAGGCTTCATCAAGCGCTTCCTGCTTCACTTGATGGAACGAAGGCAGCATGGTCGATGCGTTATGGTATTTCAAAATATCCAGCAAGATTCTGGCTTGTTCAATGGTGTATCGATGATTCACAACTTCTCCACGATATTTATTAATCTGTTTCATTTTTCACACAAGCTTAGGCATAAACAGTTCTAACGGCTACGTGAATTATCTTGCCTGCCGTTTTATAAACGGCGAGCATTATAACGTGAGATAACCCGGCTAAAAAATACACTTTATTAATCCAGTCAATAGGTTTTCATCAATCCATCCAGCGTCAATCCGCAGCTGGGCGCAAACGTTTTCATGAAGAAAGCAACTTCCGGCTGCTCCGATTCGCCGATAATTAAAGCCAGTTGCTCGGCAGCAGTTTCAAATTCCGAATTACCGGCTTTGAGTTCGGCTTGGCATTTGAGATAGGCCGATATTTTATCGGCAGCTTTGATGATCTGCACATGCTCAGGCGGCATTCTATCGTGATGGATCAGCGCCTGAAAATCAGCCTGCAACTCAGCCGGCAAAAGCGCCAGTAATTCCTTCTCCGCCTGCTTTTCAATCTGCTTGTAAGCCGTGCTGATTTGTTCGGAGTGGTATTTGATAGGGGTCGGCAAATCGCCGGTAATGACCTCGGTAACATCGTGATACAACGCTGCGGTAGCAACAGCATTGGCATCAACATTTCCGTGAAAGTAACGATTTTTGATTAAAGCCAGCGTGTGCGCAATAACCGATACCTCCCAACTGTGCTCCATAACATTTTCAGCATGCGCATTACGTTTTAGTCCCCAGCGCTTAATCCATCTTAGCCGCGATAAATAGGCGTAAAAGCTGCTTGTGATTGCTGTTTCTTTCATAGGTTTTGATATTTATTGCTTCGTTTGAAGTTAATAGTTTGATAAGTCTGCATTTTAAGGCTGCAATCTGGTATCTTGTACCTCTATTCTACGCGTTAAACATAACACTACTAATCCTAAATATATCATGCTTATTCAGTGGTACCCCGGCCATATGCACAAGGCCAGCAAAGAGGTCAAAGAAATCCTGCCCCAGGTTGACCTGATTATCGAAGTTCTGGACGCGCGCATTCCGTTCAGCAGCCAAAACCCGATGCTTGCTGCCTTGCGCGGCGACAAACCCTGCATTAAAGTTTTCAGCAAAAGCGATCTTGCCGATCCTGAGGTTACTGAGCAATGGCAAGCCTATCTGGAACAGGAACAAGGCGTAAAAACCCTGGCGCTGACCACCGAACATCCTGAAAAAATGCGGCAACTGCCCGATCTGTGCCACAAGATGCTGCCTAATAAAGCCAGCAGCGACAAACCCATCCACACGTTGATCATGGGCATACCCAATGTCGGAAAATCCACATTGATCAACATCCTGGCCGGAAGAATCATTGCTAAAACCGGTAACGAACCGGCTATTACCAAGACCCAGCAGCGCATCGACATCGGTCACGGCATTATTCTGTTGGACACGCCGGGCATGCTGTGGCCCAACGTTGAAAACAAGAACAGCGGCTACCGGCTGGCAACCACCGGCGCTATCAAGGATACTGCGATCAGCCATGAGGATGTCGCCTTCTTCGCCGCCGAATTTCTGCTGCGGCATTACCCGGACTTACTGCAAGCCCGCTTTCAACTCGAACAGCTCCCGGAAAAAGAGCAACAGTTGATGGAAGTCATCGGCAAGAAGCGCGGCTGCCTGCGATCAGGCGGACATATTGAAATGGATAAAGTATCCAAAATTTTGCTGTCGGAATTGCGCGCCGGAACTATCGGCAGAATCAGCCTGGAAACCCCGGCCATGATGGAGCAGGAACTAGCCGAACTGGTGATTATTCGCGAGCAAAAAGAAGCTAAGAAGAAAGCAAGGAAACAGAAAAGGAAGGGATCAAACTGACTTTTGTGAAATGGCGGGATGTACTGAACAATGTGAAGCGCATCGTTCTCAACTGATACGCTTCATGCCTGTGCAAATCCTAGGAACTACAAGACAACATCGAGCATCCCGGCCGCCGCCTTGCCCAGTCGGGACGTTTTACCGCAAATTCTTCCTTGCCGGGTTGTTCATCGTAGGGATGGCGCAATAACTCCAACAGCTCGTTAACCATCGAAAAATCGCCCTGCTCCGCTTTGTCTATCGCCAGTTGCGCGAGGTAATTGCGTAAAACATATTTGGGATTGGCCGCATTCATGGATTTGATTCGCTCGGCATCGGCAATGCCGGAACTTTGCACCCTCTTAATGTAAGACTTAAGCCAGTTACCAAGACGCGTTTTGTATTCATCGGTCAATTGCTCCGGCACATAATAAGCGTCCATCAACGGCTTCATCAGAGCCTCATTGCTGAGTTCAGCATCCATAACCAGTTGCGCAAGCTTGCGGTAAAAAAGGGTCATATCGGTTTCAACCAATTGCAGCAGGATTAACAGCTCAGTGTTTAGCGCGTCATCGGTTGCCGGATCATAGGCATTCAGCCCCAACTTGGCGGCGACCATGACTTGCCAGCCCGGCTCAAAGGTTTCTATATAGCAGTTGATTGCCTGCTGCAGGGGTTCGACCTGCTCTATCAACGGATAGATCGCATTAGCCAGTTGCCCCAAGTTCCAGAAGGCGATTTGCGGCTGGCTGCCGAAACGGTATCTATGCTCTGCCGCATCGGTGGTATTAGGCGTCCAGCTGGGATCGTAATTTTCCAGCCAGCCGTAGGGACCATAATCTATGGTGAGACCGAGTATCGACATATTATCGGTATTCATTACGCCATGAACAAAGCCGACCCGCTGCCAGTGCACGATCATTTCCGCCGTTCTGCGGCAGACTTCTGCAAACCATTTAAGATAAACCTCCACCGACGGCTCGCCCAAATGTGGAAAGTCGGTGCGAATCGTGTAATCCAGCAGTTTTTTCAGTACGTCAATCTCACCCCGGGCGGCAAAAATCTGGAAATTGCCGAAGCGGGTAAACGATGGCGCAACCCGGCAAACTACAGCGCCCGGTTCGGGCCTGGGATTACCGTTGTAGAACATATCCCTAATAACTTCTTCGCCGGTTAATATCACGCTTAATGCCCGCGTGGTCGGCACGCCCAGATGATGCATCGCTTCGCTGCACAAAAATTCGCGCACCGAGGAGCGCAGCACTGCCAAACCGTCAGCTGTCCTTGAATAGGGCGTGTCGCCTGCGCCTTTTAATTGCAATGTCCAATGCTCGCCATGCCGGTTGACTGCTTCACCCAAATTGATCGCACGGCCGTCGCCGAGCTGCCCCGCCCATACGCCGAACTGGTGGCCGCCGTAGCAAGTTGCATAAGGATCCATGCCGGGTAACAGGCGGTTGCCGACAAATACCTGGGTAAAATCATCGGATTGGCAATCTTCCGGACTCAAATCCAGCAGTTCTGCGACTTCTCCGGAATAAGCGACCAGTTGCGGATTGGCAACTCGGGCCGGTTTCACCCGCGAATAACAGGCACCGAATACCTGACGGCGAGTATTATCTGTTTGCGGGTCGGCGGGCAACTCGCGAATAAAACGATTATCAAAGATCAAGTCATCGAGTCCGAAATTTTTTGTTTGGCAATCCATCTGTTCTGGCCTTTTATCTGTGAGTAATTACTGATTGCATTTGGTTAATGCTGATTCTTTCACATAGCCATAAAACATGTAATTGATTATTTGAGTTGATTCTAGCGTTAAACATGAATTTTCCTTGATATTCAGTTAAAATAGTCAAGTTAAAAAACCTCCGCTTCGAGTAAGCGGTGGGTGATTTTATTTAGTAGTATTTTTTGAGGTCGTTGTATGCATAAAAATTTTCTAACCTTCATGTGCGGTGCCACTCTGCTCCTTGCACATCCCTTGAGTCAAGCGGCCAGTGATTTGCCCCCTACGGCCAAGGTGGAATTGGGGCCGGTAGAAGAGGTATGTTCCGACTTCACAGACCCGGCATGGCGAAAAGAACAAGTCATTGATGGTGTAAAGATCCAAGCTTCACGACTTTGTAATCCTGACAATCCTGCCGATATTGCCGCCTTTGTAAAAGGTACCAACGGCATTTCCATGTCGACATTGATGGAGACTCAGCTCGCTGCTGACGCCGTTACCATGTCTGACGATGTCGACGGCGACGGCGACCCTGATAAAATTGTTATCAAACTTGAAGTTGCCGAGCTCAACGGTCATTCACCGGACATGAAAGACCCAACCACAACCTTCGATATAGCGCCGGGCATCCAGCCGACTTTTTGGGTTTTTGCTCCAAAAACCCGCGATATGTCAACACTGAGCATTTACGAGCCGGTCGCCAATCCATTGCTGCGCGCACCGTCTCCGGTCATCCGTGTCGAACAGGATGACGTGGTCTGGCTGGTTCTGGAAAACACCCATTATTTGCCGCACTCCATACATTTGCACGGTATCGATCATCCATATATGGACCATGGCGGTAGCGGTAATGATGGGGTTGGACAAACCAGCAACATGGATACCATGCCGGGACAAAGCAAAACCTATGTAATCAAGCCGCGCCAACCGGGCACCATGTATTATCATTGCCATGTTCAGCCGCACACCCATATTCCAATGGGCTTGCAGGGCATTTTTATCGTTGAGGAAAACCGCCCCAATAACTGGGTGCAAACACTCAACGTCGGTGCAGGCCAAGTGCGTCATCCATCGGTAGCCGTGCTGGAAAAATATGCAAGGGAGTATGACTTGCACTATCAATCAGCGGATAAAGAGCTGCATGAACTTGTTGCTAGATCAGCTAATGATCCAAGGCTGATTGCCAAGCACATGAACATGGAATACGACACAACCGATGCCAAAGACGACTATTTCATGCTCAACGGTCGATCTTTCCCTTATACCTTAAGGGAATCGCTGATTGAAATGAAGCAGGATGAAAAAGTTAAGCTGCGGGTTTTGAATGGTCATACCGAAGCGATGGCGGTGCATATCCACGGCCACAAGCCGATCATAACGCATTATGACGGTGTCGATAACGGCCCTGGTTCATATATCCAGCGTGATGTACATGGCATGGTGCCCGCGCAACGTATCGACCTGGAATTAAGCGGTGCCGATGATGGCTTGAACAGCTTTGGCCAAGGCATCTGGATGTTCCATGACCATGTTGAAAAATCGTTTACTACCAATGGCATTGGCGAAGGCGGCGATATCAGTCTGGTCGTCTATGACGGTTTCCTTGATGAAAAAGGCATTCCCAAAGCACACGGTATGAGCCTTGCGCCCTATTTCACCAAAGGCATGTGGAAAGGTAATTATCCGATCTGGCAAGATTTTGATGAGTTTCGCAGCTTGGGCCTCCCTGACTTGAAAGCCGCATACCAGCCTTCCAAAGTTGCAGTACAGAACGTGCAACCCCAATGGACGCCAACAACTCCGGCAGCGGCTGAACAGGAAAGTTCTGCTTTTGGGAATTTGATTTTTGGTTTGGTACTGGGATTATTAAGTTATGTCGTGGTCATTAATCGGCAAACGATTACTAGCCATATTCGCAAACTGCTTAATAAATAGTTTTAATCGTCAACTAGAGACATGACCTACATGGATGTAGGTCATGGACACAAACGGGAACAGGAACGGAAGCATCTTAGTACCCTATCTCTAACCTTATTTCCATCTTATCTTTGCAAATCCGGCATCGCATGTAACCGATGCTTTTTAGTATCTGCTGTATCCAGCCTTCTAAGCTGACACCATTTATTTCAATTTACCGGCTATCGCACGGCATTAGAGAAAAGCTCTAAGCCATAGTGATGTGATGCCCTATGAAATTTAATCTACCCGCCGACAGCCGCCTGGTTATTCTATACTTGTAACGCTAAAGCCAATTTTTCTCAGCGACGCTCTATGTATTCGTGATGCTATGCGTTTTGTTCATCATATACATAATAGAAAATAATCAAAGATTAGCCACTGAGCCTCAAAATCAAGTTAAAATATCCTTAAAATTACTGATCAAAATAAAGAAAAATTAAGATTAAAATCAGTTTTCAGGATGGCCAATATATAATCATGTCCTGTTCATTGCTTAAATACTAATGCATACATTTCATTAGTTATTTCAATACAAACCAACTTTAAAAGAGAATACATGTTAGTTATTGCTGGATATTTGGTCCTCTCTATAGCAATCATGGGCGGATTTATAGGGGGCGGCGGTCATCCCGGCGTTCTTTTTCAGCCTTTTGAATTTGTTATCATCATTGGTGCTGCTGTGGGTGCTTTTATCTGCGGGAACTCCATGACTGTTATAAAAGCGGCTGTTAGTCAGGCCACCGCTACCTTAAAAGGCACACCCTATAATAAAGACTATTACCTTGAGCTGTTACTGTGTTTTTATGCAATTACCACTAAAACACGTAAAGAAGGCTTATTATCACTGGAAGGCATTATCGACGACCCGAAAAGCAGTCCGGTCTTTACACCCAAAATTCTCGGCGATCACCATCTATTGGAATTTATCTGTGACAACTTGCGTTTGATCGTCACAGGAGTTGAGGTCTATGCGCTGGAAGAACTGATGGACCAAGAACTTGAAACCCATCATGAAGAGGCGCACGCCCCGGTCAAAGCCATTCAGAATATTGCTGATGGATTACCGGCTTTTGGGATTGTCGCAGCGGTGCTGGGCGTCGTGCATACCATGGAATCAGTCGGTATTCCTCCATCGGAGCTAGGCAAACTGATTGCGGCAGCCTTGGTGGGAACATTTCTTGGTATTTTACTGGCTTATGGCTATATCGGCCCCGTCTCGGCCGTGATGGCGGAACGCGTTGAAGCATCAGGCAATGTTTATAAATGCGCCCAAAAAGGCTTGTTATGTTGCGCCAAAGGCGTATCGCCAGCCATGACTGCTGAGTATATGCGCACCATGATTGCTTCTTCCATGCGTCCAGGTTTTCTGGAGTTGGAAGAAAAGTTGAAAGCCAATAAAGGTTAACTTTAACAATGTCCGACCAACAACCGATTATTGTAAAAAAAATAAAAAAAGGCGGTCATGCTCACCATGGAGGCGCATGGAAACTGGCTTATGCCGATTTTGTTACCGCCATGATGGCCTTCTTTTTACTAATGTGGTTATTGGGGACAACCAGCGAACCGGAACGGAAAGGCATCGCCGAATATTTTCAAGATCCTTTTAAAGCATCCAAAGAAGAAAGAGGCCTGGATGTCGGTGACCGGACCAGCATTATTCAAGCGGGCGGCTCGGACCTTACCACAGAAGACCAAGGCCAGGTTCACCTGGGGAAAACATCCGAAGAGGTAGAGATTACTCCCGAGGACATTGAACATAAAGCCGAAGAACTAGAGAAGGAAAAACTCGAAAATCTAAAGCAAAAAATCCAGGAGAAAGTAGATTCAACCGCGGAATTAACCGAATTCAAGGAACAAATTCAACTGGAAATCACTTCCGAAGGCCTGAGAGTTCTCATTGTCGATGCCCAGAATCAGCCTATGTATAAACTGGCGAGCGCAGAACCCGAACCGCAAATCAAGTTGATTCTGAGGGCATTAGCGCCGGCTATCAACGAATTACCCAATAAAGTTAGCCTCAATGGTCATACCGATGCCCGTCCCTTTCCACCCAACCAAAAAAAATATACTAATTGGGAACTCTCCGCTGACCGAGCCAATGCCGCCCGATACGAATTAACTCAAGGCGGGCTTGCTGAAGAAAAGATTTTAAGAGTTGTCGGATTATCATCCAGTGTTCCTTACAACCCTACCACCGAACCACTGAACCCGATTAACAGACGAATTTCCATCATCGTCATGAATAAAAAAACCGAACAAGAGATTTTGCATAGCGTGGGCGAAGAAACCGGCACGGAGACCGCGCCGCCAGTCAAGAAATAAGGCTTTTCTTTATGCTTGAGAGACATAACTTGTTACACGGGTTTTAGCTTAATTACAAACCTGTTATGTCCGCTTCCTTCTCTTGATAAAAACGCAATTTTCTGTCCCTCTGGCTGCCTGTTTCCCTCTTTCATCCATACCCCCGCATACCGGTTTCTCGTTTTCGGTATCTTGCATGCGAACGCCGCAGCAATAAAAAGCAGTATTTGATATAGGTTTCATAGATCTTCCATGTAAATTTAATTAGAGTCTGCTCAGAAAATACAATCGATTGATTATTAATATATTTTTTAGATATTTGCTATAATTAATGCACAAATAATAGGCTTTTACCCTCAAAAACCGTGCAGCGATGATTCGAACTAC